>Ga0315907_10002044_pt1 | contig 26215 bp, 27 predicted proteins | sample LakEriMetagenome_3_FD_203525 | JGI IMG/M metagenome (GOLD analysis project Ga0315907, IMG submission 203525) | Freshwater fungal communities from buoy surface, Lake Erie, Ohio, United States - Buoy 12 MA123 | ecosystem: Environmental > Aquatic > Freshwater > Lake > Lake biofilm | place: USA...
GCATGGCAAGGGGCCCGATCGGGCCCCTTGCCATGCCGGCCAATCGTTCATCCCCACTGGCCTGCTTTTACTCCGCCACGCTGGCCTGGAATCAGACCGCCGTTGACAAAGAGGGGTTTCTCAATTATAGCCTCGTAGCCCACATCCCAGAGACGGTTCAATGTGGTAGTCAAAGAAAGGTAAGCGCGCCTTTCATACCGACTGTCGACGGGTGTCCAGTTATCTTCTGAAACAATTGGATGTAAATACGCATCTAGAACGCTTACTTCTAAGTCATCTCGGTTAAGCGCAGCCAGATTCAGAATGGCCAGATAGGGCGGCCGCAAGCTATTGCTCGACCCTTCCGCGAATATGCTGATCTTGCCGTGCACCTGAACGGGATGCCGGTTTCTCAAAAATTGGAGCTTGTCGCCAACAACACTATCTACAACTCCGATCAGATAGCCTTGCGGGCGCATGCTTCGCGGCCAGCAGGGAGGCGGCGTACCGCCTTCAGGGTTGATTATAGGGCTCTGCTGAAGCCTCCGTCGGAACGCGCCAATATCTTGAGGGTAGAAGCAAAGTATGTCCAGAAGCGATATCGGCTTGCCGATACCTCCTTTCAGTGTGCCTACAACGACATTGCTCGCGTAGCGAGAGATGCTATTGATCTGCTCATATTGATATCGATTGAACGTCTTACGTCTTGAGTTATTGATGCGTGCACCGTCCAGAAGAAGCCAGAGGATTCGCTGCAGACTCGAGGGAGGCGATGCGCGACTAGTGAATTCTTGCGACCCCCGTTCTGGTAAACCCCCGCGCGTATCATCGGCCACACCGCTCGCAAATGGAGCGTTCAACAGGTATCGCTCATCTTGTGTAGAAGGACGATAAGCGTGTCGATAACCCCTCTGCTCGCTTTGCGATCGGAAGAAGACACACTCCAAAGAATGACGCGTGCAGCGATCATGTTCTATTCGGACAAGATGTCCCTTTTTGTTCGTTGTGATCAGCGGACGACGTTTTTCCTCCGGCCTGCAGTCACATGCAAATCGAAGTTTTTTCATTGCCGCATGGTCGAAATAGCTCTTGGCGATGCGGTCCCTCGTAGGGTTTCCGCGACGCCTCGTGCGCCCATAGAAGGACTTGAAAGCTGCTAGATCATCCCCAGCGATGTGCTCGCCAAAGACGGCTACCCCCTTCCATTTCAACAATTTGAATTTATCGTTCATGTCGCCTGAGATCCGCTTGGATGATTTCAGACGAAGTATATCGACCGGTACCGGAACGACCGGCCCTCTTGAATTAGAATTCTTCTCTAGTGCCAACTCAAAGAAGACACCCAGTACGTTGTGTGGGACTCCGTGTGGGACTTTCCGCATCCGTTCACGGTGGTTTGGGGTATTTCGCGCTTTTTGAGGTATGAAAATTCAATAGCTTACGAGCCGAGGCCCGCTCTCCGAAGCTGAAGGTCGCGCGTTCGAGTCGCGCCGGGCGCGCCAATATGTTTCCTCTCGATCCTTCGAGCGCACCGCGCGAAATGCCGTCGAGCGGGGCTCCGGCCGCGTCTTCGATTCCGCTCTTTTGCCGCACACACTCAGGGTATGCGCAAATGCGCATCCTGGGACGGCGCAGTCCGGGTGGCCGCCAGCAGCATATCGACAAAGGCGGTCACTTTGCGCGGGCGAAATCTTGTCGCCGGATAGACCGTGTATACGCCGCCGGACGGGAGCTGCCATTCGGGCAGAATATGGCGCAGTCGGCCCGCCGCCAGATCGACCGCGACAAGATAGTCGGGCAGCACCGACAGCCCGCCGCCCTCAAGAACCGCCGCCAGCACGCCCGGAGTCGTATCGATGGCAACGCTGGCGCGCATTCGAACTGTCTGCTGTTTGCCCGCAGGGCGCGACAGGGTCCAAGTCAGCGGCTCGCGCAGCGCCATATTGGCGATGAAGGGCAGCTCAGCCAGCTGCTCGGGGCCCCGCACCGCCGCTGCCCGATCGGCAAGCGCCCCGCCGCCAACGAGCAATTGCCTGAAACCGCCTATCCGCCGGGCCGACAGACTCGAATCCGCAAGCCAGCCAACACGAATGGCCGTATCGATGCGGCCATCCGCCAGATCCAGCAGCGCGTCGCCGAGCGTTAGTTCAACCTGACAGTCCGGATAGCGCGCGGTGAACGCTGTCACCACCGGCACGACGATCGCAGTGCCATAGTCGTTCGGCGCTGTGATTCGCAGGACTCCGCTCGGCTGGGCCACCGTCTGGGCCAATTCGTCGACGGCCGTCTCGGCCTCGCGCAGTATCAGCAGACAGCGCGCATGCAACAGGCGGCCGGCGTCCGTCGGATGGACACGCCGGGTGGTGCGGACGAGCAGGCTCGTGCGCAGGTCGCGCTCCAACTGGGCGACTTGCTGGCTGACCACCGCCTTGGTGATGCCGAGCCTTTCGGCGGCGCGCGTAAACGACCCCGTATCGACCACGGCGGCGAAATAGGAAAGGCGGTTAAGGTTTATCGTGCGAATGATCGCCTCCACAGGAATTGTATTAAAATACCATACAGTCTGTATTCTTTGTTTGTATTTTCTCGTCAATAGTCGTGTGGCAAATGCTGGCATCAAGGAGATGCGGCATGACCAAGCGCATACACGCCAAATATTTGTTCGATCCGCTGTGCGGCTGGTGCTACGGCGCCGCGCCAATGTTGGAACGGCTCGGCGCCGATGGCGATCTTGCCATTGAAATTTTGCCGACCGGCCTGTTCGCCGGCGAAGGCGCCCGGCCGATGGATTCCGGCTTCGCAGCCTTTGCATGGAGCAACGACGAACGTATCGCTCGATTGACGGGGCAGATTTTCAGCGAAGCCTATCGTCGGCATGTCTTGGAGAAACCTAGCACGCGGTTCGATTCCGGCCCGGCGACGCTTGCACTGACCGCCGTCGCCCTCACAGCACCGGATCGGCAGCTGGAGGCGCTGCGGGCGATTCAGGCGGCACGCTACGTCGACGGGCGCGACATCACGGATTTTGCCGTTCTCGGCGAGATTCTGCGTGCTCTGAGTCTCTTGGAAGCTGCCGAAAGGCTGCAGAAACAGGATGACGCGCTGGTCGTGGCCGGCAAATCCCATATCCAAAAAGGCCAAACGGCAATGCGCAGCTTTGGCGTCACCGGCGTGCCGAGGTTGATCGCCGGTATCGGAGAAACGCGCCGACCGGTGCCGGGCGCCGCCCTGTTCGGCGACGCCGAAGCGTTGATCGCCCTGCTCAAGGCCGCTTGATTTCACGCCCCCTATTTTTTGTCCAACTGGGAGAACACCATGCTTACGAGGAGAAACGTTATGAAAGCCGCAGCTGGAACGCTCGCCGCGACCTCTGCCGGATTTGCCATGGCAGCGGGCCGCCTCGCCTGGCGACACATGCCCGCCGGCGAAACTGGCTTCTACCGTGCGCCTGTGCTGCTCAGCGGCGGCTCGGAAGCCATGTTGATCGACGGTGGTTTCACCTATTCGGACGGCCGGAAGGTCGTCGAGGCGATCCGTGCCACCGGCAAGACCCTGACGACCATCTATGTCAGCCAGTCTGACCCCGACTATTACTTCAGCCTGAAACCAATCACGACGGCTTTCCCGAATGCGCGTGTGCTCGCCGCGTCGGCGACGATCGCCGCGATCCGCGGCAACGTGGAAAAGAAGCTGGCCGTGTGGGGCCCGCAGCTCAAGGACAACGGCCCGCAGTCGCTTGCGGACATCGTAATCCCCGACAGCTTCGACGGCGCCACGTTGCATGTCGACGGCGCGGCCGTCGAGATTGTTGCCGCCGACGAGCTTGCCAACCGGCGCACGCTTTTCGTGCCGGATCTAAACGCCGTTTTTGGCGGCGTGTTGATCTTCGCCGGAGTCCATGTCTGGACCGCCGACACGCCCGAAAAGACGCAGCGCGCAAGCTGGCGCGCCAATCTGGAAAAGCTCTCCGCGCGCAAGCCCGCGATCGTCGTGCCTGGCCATATGGCGACGGCAGCGGCGACGGACGGCTCCGCCATCGCATTCACCCTCGCCTATCTGACCGCGTTCGAGGAGGAACTGGCGCGCGCTGCGAATGCCGCCGCACTCAAGGCGGCGATGGAAGCGCGCTTCAGCGGCCTGGGCATGGGCATTGCGCTCGATATCGGTTCCAAGGTGGCGACAGGCGAAATGAATTGGGGTTGAAAGGGCCCGAGCCCCTGAACGTCGGTTCACGGGCTCGGCGCGACGCTGCCCTTTGCGCGGCCTAGCCGCGCGCCTGCCAAGGCCCGAGGCCCGTTGCCTGGCGCCACGCATGCGCGATCTCGTCGCGGCGCGCGAACCACACATCCGGTTTGCCGCACGCGTGGGCCAAGAATTTTTCGAGCCCGCCGATGCGCGCAGGTTTACCGATGATGCGCAAATGCAGCCCCACCGACAGCATGCGCGGCTGCGTCGCACTTTCGGCCAAGAGCCGGTCGAACGCGCCGATGCAGTAGGTCGCAAAGTCGCCTGCCTGCACGAAGCCGCCATTGTTGTTGAAGCGCATGTCGTTCGTGTCGAACGAATAGGGCAGCACGATGTGCGATTTGCCGAGCATCGTTACTGCATAGGGCAGATCATCGTTGTAGGCGTTCGAATCGTAGAGGAAGCCGCCATGCTCGACGAGCAGGCGGCGCGTGTTGATCGAGGTTGCCGAGCGCGTGTGCCAACCGACGGTGGGCGTTCCGCTCGCCGCCTGCAATGCATCGACCGTGGCGGCGATTACGTTGCGCTCGTGGGCCTCGTCCATCGCCACATGCCGCTCCCAGCGCCAGCCATGCGCTGAGATTTCGTGCCCGTCGGCAACGGCCTCTTGCGCCAACCACGGCGACAAGGCCACGGCGCGGCCGTTGCAGCTCATCGTCGCGCGCACGCCGTATTGGCGCAGCATGCTGCGCAGACGCGGCCAGCCTGCGCGCGTGCCGTATTCGAAGTGCGATTCCATGCACAGATCGCGCTGGCCTTCGACGCGCTCGACCGCCTCGTAGATGAATTCGTTGGCTTCGTCGCCCATGCCGCGCGAAAGCTCCGCCCCTTCCTCGACATTTACGACGACCGACACGGCAAGCGTGGCACCATTGGGCCAATGGCGGATCGGCGAGAGGCCGGCGTGCCCGCGAAAATCGCGGTCGTGTTCAGGAAGCTGCATCGGATTTGCTTTAGATCTCGGCTAGACGGCGCAGGCCTACCACGCGCTCGCAGATCAAGAGCAGCACGAGCACGAGGCCGATCAGCAGCGACGAAATCGCTGCGATGGTCGGGTCGGGCTGCTCTTCGACATAGTTGAGCATCTGGATGGGCAATGTCTTCGTCCAGGCATTGGTGAAGAAGATCGAGATCGCATAATTGACCATCGACGCGAGAAAAGCGAATATTCCCGACGTTACGAAAGCCGGGGCGAGATTGGGCAGCAGCACCCGCCCGATCGCGGCCGGATACGAGCAGCCCAGCGTGCGCGCCGCATCGACGAGCGAGAAGTCGAACAGCGTCAGCGCCGAATAGAGCGTGCGCACGACGTAGGGCATGGTGATGATCACGTGCGCGATCACAAGGCTCGTCCACACGTCGCGCAAGCCCGCAAAGCGCAGGCCTTGCAGCAAGGCGATGCCGAGCACCAAGCCCGGCAGCATCAAGGGCGAGGTTAGGAACGCGAGGATCGTCTCGCGGCCTGCAAAACGGCCGCGTGCCAACGCGATCGACGCCATGCCGCCCAACAGCAGCGATGCGGCGGTCGCGAGCAGGCCGACTTGGAACGAAACGGCCAAGGCCGAGCTTAGCCCCCGCAGATTGGCAAGCCGCTCGTACCAGCGCAGCGACCAGCCCGGCGGGGGCAGCGTGAAGATAGCGCTCGAGCCGAACGACACGATCACGGTCACGACGAGCGGCGTCATCAGGAAGATCGTGACCGCGCCGGCGATCGTCCAGACGACCGCGGTCGCGCTGCGTTCGGCGAGCGTCATCGCGAATCCCCCTTGCGTCGCACGGCCCAGGTGCTGAAGGCGACAATGGCAAGGGCGAGGGCCAGCAGCACGCTTGCGGTCACGGCACCGAGTTGTTCGTTGCGCATCAGCAGGAACGAGCGGCCGACGAGTGTGGCCAGCGTCTGGAAGCGGTCGCCGATCAGCAGGCTCGGGATCACGTACATCGACACGGCCAGCGAAAAGACGATCGACGCCCCGCTCACAATGCCGGGCATGGCCAGCGGCAACGCCACTTTGAAAAAGCGGTAGAGGGGCGAAGCGCCGAGTGTCGCAGCCGCATCCTGGATGTTCGGATCGACGAGTTTCAGCACCGAATAGATCGGCAGGATCATGAACGGCAAAAACAGATTGGCAGCTCCGATGATCAGCCCCGTTTCGGTGAACAGAAGCAGTTTCGGCGTGTCCCACACGCCGAGGCCGACCAGGATATTGGCGACGATGCCGTCGCGGCGCAGCACGATCTGCCAGGCGAAGGCTTTGACGATCACGCCGACCGACAAAGGCAGGATGATCGCAACGAGCAGGGCCACCTGCACGAAGCCGCGTGCGCGCGCCAGCGCTACGGCGGTCGGGTAGCCGATGGCAAGGCAGATCAGCGTGGTGATCGCCGCTACGCGCAGCGTGTTGCCGATCACGCGCCAGTTGAACGCGTCGCTCAAAAACGAAACATAGCCCGCGAGCGTGAATCCGTCGGGTCCGCTGAAACTGCGCAACAGCAGCCCCGCCACCGGGATCGCAAAAATCGCGACCATGTAGAGGAGAGCCGGCACGGCCAGGATCGCGATGCGATCCGTGCGTGCCAGCCGGTTCTTGAGGGCTGCAATCATTGCGGCGTGCCGTCGTGCGGGAAAATGAGCGTGTCGTCGTACGACCAGGACAGGCGGGCCGTGTCGCCGACCGCGAGGTCGGGCGGGATCTGGGCGGCTTCCACGAGCAGCGTCTGCGCCTCGCCCGCCGCAAAATGCAGATGCACTTTCGAGCCCTGGAACACAAGCTCGGTCAGTTTTGCGTCGAGCGTGTTTGCTTCCGTTTCGGCGGCGTTGATGCGGATGCGCTCGGGCCGGATCGCGAGCAGCACAGGCACGCCCGCCATGAAACTGGCGGCCGCAAAAAAGCGGCCGACCGGCGTTTCGACTGCAAGCGTGCCGTTCGCACTTGCGCCCGCTTTGCCGACAATGCGCGTCGAATGGCCGACGAAGCCCAAAGCGAACGGCGTTTTGGGGCGCAGATAGATCGCGTCCGGCCGGTCGAATTGTTCGATCGCACCGCCGCTCATCACCGCGACGCGGTCGGACATGACGAGCGCTTCTTCTTGGTCGTGCGTGACCAGCACTGTCGTGATGCCGACGTCGCGCAGCAGCCGCTTGAGTTCAATCTGCATCGTCTCGCGCAGCTTGCGGTCGAGGGCCGAAAACGGTTCGTCGAGCAGCAGTAATTTGGGGGCGACCGCCAACGCGCGCGCCACCGCCACGCGCTGCTGCTGGCCGCCCGAAAGCCCGCGTACGGGCCGTGCCGCCATCTCGGTCAGGTGCACGAGGTCGAGAAACTTCGCGACCGTGGGTGCGATGTCGGCCTGCGGCCGGCGCTGGGCGCGCAGGCCGAACGCGACATTGTCGGCGACCGACAAATGCGGGAACAGCGCGTAGTTCTGGAAGACGACACCCACGCCGCGCTTGTGCGTGGGCAGGTTGCCGATCTCGGAGCCTGCCAGACGCACGCTGCCGCGATCGGCGTCGAGCAGCCCTGCGACGATGCGCAGCAGCGTGGTTTTGCCGCAGCCCGAAGGTCCGAGCAGCGAGACGAACTCGCCGCGGTTCACGCCAAAATCCACGCCGCCGAGCACGCGGTTGCCCGCGAAGGATTTCTCGGCGCTGCGAATGTCGAGAAAGGCTTCGCTCGCACTCATCGCGCGGCTCGGCACTGCGGCCCTAGAGCGACAGCTCGCGGTCCCAACGCGCGACCCATGCCGCACGGTTTTCCGACACGTTGGCCCAGTCGACCGGATACACGATGAGGCTCGACAACCCGGCCGGTGCAGGAACCGTGCGGTTGGTCGGCAGCGCAAACGTCGCTTCCGTGACCTTGGCCTGGATTTCCGGGCTCAGCAGCATGTCGACATAGGCAGCCCCCAGCTCGGGCAGCGGTGCGCCTTTTACGAGTGCGATACCCGACGGCATCGAGAAGGTGCCTTCCTTGGGGGCGGCGAGTTCGATCGGCGCACCCTTTGCCTTGCGTGCAAGGGCGAGCGTGGAGATCGCACCTGCGACCATGAACGCTTCGCCCTGTTCGAGCAGATTGTAGGCTTGGCCTTCCTGCGTGTAGGCCATCAGGATGTTGGCCTTCATCTCTTTGAGCTTGGCGAAGGCGGAGTCCATGTCCTTCTGCGCTTCGGCCATCGGCTTGCCGGTCTTGAGGAACGAGGCCAAGAACAGGTTCATCACACCTTCGGTGTTCTGCAGCGAAGGCAGAATTACGCGGCCTTTGTATTTGGGATCGTAGATCTCGGCCCAGCTCGTGGGGGCGGCCATGCGGGTTGTGTTGTAGGCAATGCCGACCCACGGCTGCAGGTAGTTGACCCACATGCCGTTCATGTGCGTCACACCCGGCTTCAGCGACGCCGAGTTGGGCACTTTGGCGGCCGTGATCGGCTCGAGCAGGCCTTCGCGCACGGCCAAGATCATCACCGGATCGTCCATCTGCACGACCGAGAGATATTGTTTGTCCTTGTTCTTCTGCATCTTCTCGAGATTGACGAGCGAGCGGGTACCCTCGAATACGACCTTCACATTGTGCTTCTTTTCGAAGGCCGGGATCATGATCTCTTCCGACCAGCTGCGCTGGCTCGAGGCTGCGCCCACGACCAGTTCGCGCGTCTGCGCGCGGATTACCGACGGGCTTGCAAGGCTGCCGGCCGACAGGGCGGCGGCACCGGCCAGAACGCTGCGGCGGCTGAGCTTGGGAAGATGGCGGACGGTCATGGCGGACTCCTTAAAAGTTGACGGGCGGCCGAAAGCCGCTTGGGTGCCGAACGGCGACCTGATGTCTTGGGGGGAGACCGGCGGTCGTCTGCATGCGAAGCAAGCGATATGCCACGGCACGCAGATGCCGATTCTGCTTGCATCGCCGACGGCACGGCCGCGCGCGTGCGCAAAAATTCGGCGCTTTTTTGGGCGCCTACAGCGCGAAGACGCGGCCCCAGTCGCGGGAAGCCGACGTCGGATCCACACCCAGCATTTTGAGCGCTTGCCACAGCACGATCGTGGTTGCGTCGAGGAACGGGATACCGGTTTCGGCCTCGATCTCGGCCGCGACCCAGGCCGATGGATAGTTCGTGCACCAGCCCAGGATCGCATCGGGCTTTGCCGCCGCCGCCCGGCGCGCCTGTGCGCGGATTTCGTCGAGCGGCACGCTCGCATAGCTCAGATTGTCGGCCATGCGTGAGTTTTCGCGCGCCACAGTCGCAAAGCCGATTTCCGCGAAATTCTTTTCGACCTTGGCCTGGTAGGCGTCGCCATAGGGCGTCACGAAAGCAAGCCGCGAAGCACCCAGCAGCCCGAGCGCTTCGATGGTCGCGAATAAAGACGTGGTCGCCGGGCATTTGGCGCTTGCTTCAAGCCGCGTGCGCAACTCGCGTTCGACCGCAATGCCGACCGAACCGCCCTTGCTGCCGTTCCAAACGACCACGCCGGGCCGCGCATGGCCGAGCAATTCGGCGGCGCGCAGCATGTTCGTCCAGTCATAGGCGTCCGGATAGGGGTCGGATGCGCCGAATACGGGCGAGCGCGAAAAATGCGGCGACACGCTCGGGAAATTGCGCAGCACCGCCAAGGTCGCGCGCTCGACGACCGTGTTGCCCGAGGGCGTCACGGTCGCCAAAAAATGTTTATGGATTTCGAACGCAGCGGCTTGCGACATCTACTGTACCTCGCGGAACAAACGACCCCAGCCTTGCACGCGGGCAGGTGCAATGCCTGCCGCGCGCAGGCCTGCCCATACGGCGGTGGCGACAGAGTCGTAGATCGGAATGCCGGTCTCGGCCTCCAGCGCTTCGACGATGGGGCCGCCGCGCATATTGGTGCAGAAAACCGCGATCGCATCGGGCTTTTCCTTCGCGACCTCGCGCACGAGATCGGCGATCGTCGCTTCCGAATACTGCGAAAACGAGAAATTGCCGCGGTCGCGCAGATGGCGCTCGGCGATGCAGTCGAAGCCTTCGGCCGCGAAGTTCGCGACGATCTTGTCCTGGATTTCATCGAGATACGGGGTCACGAGGCCGATGCGTTTGGCGCCGGTGCTGCGCAGGATTTCGGCAAGGGCGAGCACCGAGGTGCCGGTTTTGGCGCCCGTCGTCGCCGTAATCGCCGCACATAGATCGCGGTCGCGCTCGAGGCCAAGCCAGCCCGACGACGTGCCGTTCCATACGATGGCATCGACCTTGGCATCGGCCAGCAGCAAGGCCGCATCGAGGATCGGCTGCAGGTCGAACTGCGCCAGCGCCGCCGTCGACAGCGAAATCTCGGTCACGCGGAAGCGCCCGAAATGCACGGTCACGTCCGGCAAGCCGGCAAGCATTGCCGTGGTCACCGGCTCAAGCACCGTGTTGGAAGACGGCGTGAGCATGCCGATGCGTTTGTGCAGCGAAGGATCGATGGTCATGCGCCGAATGTTAGCAATTTCCGTACCCGAACCGCACGCGACTCGATAGAGTTTCGCGGATGACCGGCGATTTGCTGATACGCGGTGCGCGCATCCTTACGATGGAGACGCCGCGCCATATCAAGGCGGGCGATATTCTCATTCGCGGCGGCCGCATTGCCGCGGTGGGCGATGTGGCCGCCGATCTTGTGCCCGACGGCATTCGCACGCTCGATGCGCGCGGCAAACTCGCAGTGCCCGGCCTCGTCAACGCGCATGTGCATTCGCCGGGCAATCTGATGCGCGGCTGTCTCGACGGCTATCCGCTCGAAGTCTTCATGCTTTACGAAGTGCCGCCTTTGGCCGCCGAAGGGCAGGGGCGGCGCCTTGCCTATCTGCGCACGGCCTTGGGGGCGATCGAGATGCTGAAGCTCGGCATCACGACGGTGCTCGACGATGCGTTCTACGTGCCGACCGTGACGCCCGACGCGATCGATGCTGTGATGGAAGCCTATCGCGACAGCGGCATGCGCGCGACGATGGCGCTCGACCAGCCCAACATCGTCGAATACGACAAGCAGCCTTTCTTGGCCGAGCTCATTCCGTCCGCGATTCGCGCGCGCATGGATGCGGCGCCGCGCCAATCGGCCGACGAATTGATGGAATGCTACGCGCATCTGGTCGCGCGTTGGCATGGGGCCGAAGGCGGGCGGTTGGGCGCAGCGGTATCGTGCTCGGCCCCGCACCGCGTCACGCAGGACTATTTCGCGCGTCTGAGTGCCTTGTCGCGCGAACGCGATCTGCCGTTTTTCGTGCATATCCTCGAGACCAAGACCCAGCGCGTGTTCGGCGAAGAAAAACTCGGCAAATCGCTGGTGCGTTACGTGCACGATCTCGGGCTGCTCGACGAACGCATGCTCGTGATGCACGCGATCTGGATCGACGACGACGACATCGACCTGCTGGCGGGCTCGGGCTGCACTGTGTCGCACAATCCGGTGTGCAATCTGCGCCTGGGTAGCGGCATCATGCCGTGGCGCCGTTTGCGCGACGCAGGTGTGCATCTGGCACTCGGCACCGACGAGGCCACGGTCGACGACACGCACAATCTGTGGCTTGTCGCGAAGTCGGCGGCCCTTGTGCACACGCTGACGCGCACCGACTATCGCGACTGGCCCAAAGCCCCCGAGATTCTCGACGCGCTGTATCTCGGCGGCGCGCGCGCGGCGCGCGCGCCCGTGCCGTTGGGGCGCCTTGCGCCCGGTGCGGCGGGCGATGTGGCGCTGCTCGATCTTGCGACCACGGCATTCACGCCGCTCAACGATCTCGAGCGCCAGCTTGTCTACTGCGAAACCGGCTCCTCGGTGCGCGACGTCGTCGTGGGCGGTCGTCTTGTTGTCGAAAACGGCAAGCTGCTCACGCTCGACGAGGCCTCGATTCTGGCCGAGGTTGCGGCACTCGCCCCGGCACTTGGCGCCGGCATGGCCGAGCTGCGCCGCGAAGCGGGCGAACTCGAGCCTTACTATCGCGCGCTCTATCTGCGCGCGATGGCGCGCGACGTGGGCCTCGACCGGCGCGGTCGCGACGGCTAGGCTCGAAAGCGTTTCCAAACATCCTTCAAACGAGTGCTCCGCGATGCGTCTGCTGCTGGTCAATTCCAACACCTCCGAATTCGTCACGGGCAAAGTGGCCGAGGCCGCGCGCTTGGCGGCTTCTCCCGGCACCGAGATCCGCGCCGTCACCGGCAGTTTCGGCGCACGCGTGATCGGCTCGCGCAGCGAAAACGCGATTGCCGAGCATTCGACGATGGCGCTCGTCGCCGAACATGCGGGCGACTGCGACGGCGTTTTGATCGTCGTCTCCTACGACACCGCCGTGACGGCCGCGCGCGAAATGTTGTCGGTCCCTGTGCTCGGCATGACCGAAGCCGCCTTGCACGTGGCGACCTTGGTGGGGCGGCGCGTGGGCGTAATTCTGTTCGGCAAGCGTGTGCTGGGGCTCTACCGCGACACGATTGCCGCAACCGGGCTCGGCGGCTGCGTGGCCGGTTGGCGCGCGCTGGAAAGCGCCGCACCCTACGCGCCCGGCGACCAGAGCGAGGTCGAGCGCATGATCGTCGACGCGGCAAACGACCTCGTCGAGCGCGACCATGTCGAGGCGATCGTCTTGACGGGGGCCGTGATGGCAGGGGTACCTGCGCGCCTGCAAGACAAGATCCCCGTACCGATGTTCGACGGCATCACGACCGGTGTGCCGCTGCTCGAAGCGCTCGTGCGCATTCGCCCGGCCAAGGCGCGCACAGGCAGCTATGCGTTGCCTGTGGGCCGCGAGACTGTCGGCCTGTCGCCCGCACTTGCCGCCCGCTTCAAGGGCTGACCAATGGATCTGCCGCATCCCGGCCGTTTCGACGATGTGCCGATCGTGCGGCGGCCGGCCGGTGCGTGGCCTGAAGGCAAGCGCTTGGCGGTCTATGTCGCGCTCAACCTCGAGAGCTACGCGTTCGGCGAAGGCCTCTCCGAGGACATCGTGCCCGGATCGGGCACGCCCGACGTGCTGAATTGGTCGTGGCGCGAATACGGCAATCGCGTGGGCGCATGGCGGCTGCTCGACGCGTTTAAGCAGAGCGGCATCGTCCCGTCGCTGCTGGTCAATTCGGCGATTTACAAGCGCCATGCGGAACTCGCACAGGCGTTCCGCGCCGCAGGTGCCGCGATTGTCGCACATGGGCGCACGAATTCCGAAAGCCAAGCCGGGCTCGACGAAGCGGCGGAGCGCCAACTCATCACGCAAGCGCGCGACGCGATCGCCGCACATGCGGGAACAGCCCCGCTAGGCTGGCTCGGGCCGTGGATCGCCGAAACAAAGCACACGCCCGATCTCTTGCACGCGGCGGGCTTTTCCTACGTGCTTGATTGGTGCATGGACGACCAACCGATCTGGCTCAACGTGCAGGGCGGCCGGTTGCTGAGCGTGCCCTATCCGCAGGAGCTCAATGATTCGAACGCCATCGTGGCGCGGCGCCACAGTGCGGCCGATTTTGCTGACATGATCGTCGACCAGTTCGACGAAATGCGTGAACAGGCGGAGGGCCAGCCGCTCGTGATGGGCGTTGCCTTGCATGCCTATGTTGCGGGCCAGCCCTTTCGTTTGCGCAAGCTGAAGGCCGCTTTGCGCCATATCGGCACCGCTCATCCCGACGTGTGGCTCGCGACAAGCGACGCGATCGCCGCACATTGGGCAAGATCGAAAGCTTGAACGCCCGCGTTCGCGGCAGAGCGAAAACTACAATTTTCACGCGGGAAAACATTTAGGTAGATTTAACGATTTTTGCCTGTAAACCGGGCGATATATCGCGTTTGCGCCATCTTGACGATGGCCCGCGAATTGCTCATATGTCCGGAGGACGTGTATCGGGACAATCTTTGCTCGGCTGCACGCACGACCGAAAGCGCCGATGCTCCGCCTTGGAAAGCAAGCATTGGCGCCGATAAAATCCCCCCCCAAGCCCCGACCACAGGGGCGCATGAACGGAGGCTACCAGTGAAATTCGCGACGATTTTTGCCGCATCTGCGGCGGCATTCTTTGTGTTCGCACCGGCGGCGGTTCTCGCCGGTCCGGCACTCGACGCCATCAAGCAGCGCGGCACGCTGCGCTGCGGCGTACAGGGGCCCAGCAATCCGGGCTTCGGCGTCCCCGACACGCAAGGCCGTTGGTCCGGCTTCAACGTCGATATCTGCCGCGCCGTGGCGATCTCGATCTTCAATGACCCGAACAAGGTCGAATTCGTGCCCGTGACGACGCAGAGCCGCTTCCCCGCACTCGCGTCGGGCGAAGTCGACATGCTGTCGAACAACACGACCTGGACGCTGACGCGCGACACCAACGTCAACCGCTTCAACTTCCCCGCCGTCGTGTTCTACGACGGGCAGGCGATGATGGTGCCGCGGCGCCTCAACGTTACGAGTGCGCGCGGTCTCAACGGTGCGACGGTCTGCGTGCAGCCCGGCACCACGACCGAGCTCAACCTCGCCGACTATTTCCGCCAGCACAACATGACGTTCCGCCCGGTCGTCGTGGCCGATCTCGACGAGCTGCGTCGTACCTACGATGCGGGCCGTTGCGACGTCTACACGAACGACTTCGCGGCACTGGCCGCCCAGCGCACCTTGCTCACCAACCCGCGCGACCACGTGATCCTGCCCGAGCGCGTGTCCAAGGAGCCGTTGGGGCCAGCCGTGCGCCAGGGTGACGAAGAACTCACGAACCTCGTCGCATGGACCGTGTTTGCGCTGATCGATGCCGAAGAAATGGGCATCACGGCCGCCAATGTCGATCAGATCGCGGCCAGCTCGACCAACCCGGTCGTGCGTCGCCTGCTCGGCGCTGAAGGCAACATGGGCGAATCGATCGGTGCGGCCAATGCTCTTTACGCCCGCACGATCATCAAGACGTTCGGCAACTACGGCGAAATCTTCGAACGCCACATCGGTGTCAATACCCCGCTCGGCCTCGAGCGCGGCATGAACAACGTGTGGACCAAGGGCGGCCTCCTCTACGCCCCGCCCGCACGCTGAGTCGAGCCAAGGACGGCCGCTGCCGGCGTATCGGCAGCGGCCACTTGGATTTCGCAGCAAATGCAACAAGCCACCTCTTCGACCTCGTCGCTGCCCGCTTGGTGGTACGACCGCACGGCGCGTGCGCTTGCCTTGCAGGCGACCCTCCTGTTCGTCGTTGTGGCAGCTGCGATCTTCTTCTTCTCGAACGTCCAGACCAACATGGCCGCGCGCGGCCTCACGCTGGGCTTCGGCTTCCTCGACCGCTCGGCCGGCATTCCAATCGGCGAACATTTGATTCCCTACACGCCGTCGAACAGCTATGCGCGCGCGTTGCTCGTGGGGCTGCTCAACACGCTGCGCGTTGCCATTATCGGCTGCCTTCTGGTCACGCTGCTCGGCGTGTTCCTCGGCATTCTGCGTCTCTCTGAAAATCCGCTGCTGTCGGGCCTCGTCGGTGCCTACATCGAAATTGTGCGCAACACGCCTGTGGTGCTGCAACTCGTGTTCTGGCTCGTGGTGTTCCAGCAACTGCCGAGCGTGCGCGAAGCGCTCAATCCGCTGCCGGGCGTGTATCTCTCGCAGCGCGGCCTCAAAATCCCTGTGCTCGAATGGAACGATGCGGCCGTCTTTGCGCTGGCTGGGCTCGCCCTGGCGATCGCGGCGATCGTGTGGACGACGCGACGCGCGCGCGCGCATCAGATGCAGACGGGCGAATATCGCCGTGTGTGGCCGATCTGCGTCGGCTATCTTGTGCTGCTGCCTCTGGCTGCCGCACAGCTGACCGGCGATCGCCTGATCCTTTCGGTGCCGGAACTGCAGGGCTTCAACTTCGCGGGCGGTGCGGAGCTGAGCCCGGAATTCGCGGCACTGCTCACAGGCCTTGTGATTTACACGGCGGCGTTTGTGGCCGAGATCGTGCGATCGGGCATCCAGTCGGTCGGCAAGGGCCAGTGGGAGGCGTCGCGCGCGCTCGGGCTTTCGAATGGCCGCATCATGCGCCTTGTCATTCTGCCGCAGGCCCTGCGCGTGATCGTGCCGCCGCTCACGAGCCAGTATCTCAATCTCACCAAAAACTCGTCGCTTGCGATCGTGATCGGCTATCAGGATCTTTTCAGCGTTTCGAACACCTCGATCAACCAGACCGGCCAGGCGATCGAGGTGATCTTCATCATGATGACGGTCTATCTCGTGCTGTCGCTGCTGACGGCGGCCGGCATGAATATTTACAACGCGCGCGTCGCACTGAAGGAGCGCTAAGCGCATGGCCGATCTTGCCGCCCCGATGTCGGCGCCGCGTGCCGCAAGTGCCACCTGGCGCAGCGTCGCGAACGGCCTGCGTCTGCGCTATTTCGGCACGCCGTTGAATGCCGCGATCACCCTCGTGTGCCTCTACGTGCTCTACAAGATCCTGCCGCCGATCCTCGGCTGGGCGGTGTTCGACGCGCATTGGACGGGTACGGCCGCCCAATGCCGCGAAGCGCGCAGCGGTGCTTGCTGGGCGTTCATCGACGAGAAATTCTGGTTCGCCGTTTTCGGCCTCTATCCCTACGAGCTGCGCTGGCGCCCGGCCACGATGCTGTCGCTGTTTACAGTCATGGTCGGCCTGTCCCTGTTCCGCCGGCTGTGGTCGAAGAATCTCATCTATGCCTGGCTTGCCGCGTCGGCGCTGATGTTCATTCTGATGGACGGCACCTTTTTCGGTATCGAGATTTTCGGAACCCAGGTGCCCACGCGTCTGTGGGGCGGGCTCACCGTCACCGTGTTCATCGCCGTGTTCGGCCTTGCGACCGGCTATCCGGTCGCGATCCTGCTCGCACTCGGGCGGCGCTCGCACATGCCGGTCGTCAAATGGTTTTGCGTTGCGGTCATCGAATGTGTGCGCGGCGTGCCGCTTGTCACGATCATCTTCATGGCCGCGATCATGCTGCCCCTGTTCCTGCCCTCGGGCATGACGATCGACCGGCTGTTCCGCATCCAGTTCGCATACACGATCTTCTCGGCGGCGTATCTGGCCGAAGTCGTGCGCGGCGGCTTGCAGGGCCTCGGGCGCGGCCAATACGAGGCGGCCGAATCGCTGGGCCTCAACTATGCGCAAAAAATGCGCCTGATCGTGCTGCCGCAAGCCCTCAAAATGACGATCCCGGCGCAGGTCAACACCTTCATCGGCCTGTTCAAGGATACGACCCTCGTCGTCACCGTCGGCATTTTCGACTTTTTCACCACGCTGCGCGCGGCGCTCGGCGATCCCAACTGGATGGGCTTTCCCAACGAGGCCTACGTCTTCGCGGCCCTCACCTATTTCATCTTGTGTTTCGGCATGTCGAAATACAGCCAGCGCCTGGAACGCGACCTGTCCCCCGAAACGCGGCGCTAGACTGTAATTGGCATAGGGCTTGCGTGGATTTCCGCCTCGCAAGCCGGAGGGGGATGCCATGCACAAGCCGAAAAACGTCGCGCGCCGGACGTTTCTGAAATCCGCGGCCGCCGCAGGCGCTTTGGCGGCTTTGCCGGCCCCTTACGTGTTCGCGCAGAGCGGCGGTGTGCCGGTGCGTTTTACCCTCAACCTGCCGCGCAACGGCACCAATTCGCCGTTCATCCATGCGGCCGAGCGCGGCTATTTCGCGCAAGAAGGCATTCGCATCGCGTCGATGGATCCGGCCTCGGGTGCCGACGCCATGCAGCGCGTAGCTTCCGACACCTACGATCTCGGTTTTGCCGACCTGCCGGCCCTGGCCGAATGGCATCTGCGCAATCCGGATGCGACACCGCTTGGCATCTTCAACATCTACCGATCCACACCGGCCGCGATCGTGTCGTGGAAATCGGCCGGCATCCAGAAGCCCGCCGATCTCATCGGGCGCACGGTCGGCGGCCCGCTCACCGACAATGCATTCCGTCTGTTCCCGGTTTTCTTCCGCGCCAATTCGCTCGATCCGGCGTCGGTCAAGTTTAACAACATGGATCTGCGCCTGCGTGAGGCCGTGTTCATGCGCCGCGAGGTCGAGGCGATCACCGGCTTCGATTCGACGATCTGGCTCAATCTGCGCGGCCTCGGCGTGAAGTTCGAAGACATCTCGATCATGCTCTATTCGCAGCACGGGCTCGATCTCTATTCGAACTCCGTGATCGTGAGCCGCAAATTCCTGCGCGAAAACGAAGCGGCGTTGCCGGGCTTCCTGCGCGCTACGATGCGCGGTTGGCGCGATGCGGTTGCCGATCCTGCGGCCGTAACCGAATCGCTGCTCAAGGCCGACGGGCTCGTGAACAAAGATATCGAGCGCGACCGCCTCAAATGGGTGCTCGACAACCAGGTGCTGGGGGCGGAGACGGCGCGTCTGGGCCTCGGCCAGATCGAGCTGCCGCGCCTGCAGCGCTCGGTCGAGTTGCTGGCGCGCGGGCTCGAATTGCCGCGCGTGGTGCAGGCCGATCTGCTCTGGTCCGACAAGTATCTGCCCGCCGCCGATCTGCGCCGCCTCTAGCGAAGCCGCCGCATACCCGCTAGACCCTTGGGGGGCGGGGGATCGGGAATGCGCGAATCCACACGGATCACGGCCGGGCGCGGCTTGCGCGCCTTTGCCGACGGGTTTGCGGCACTCCTCCTGCCGCTGCATCTGACCGCCCTCGGCTACGACACGTTTGCGGTCGGTGCGATTTCGACTTTGGCGCTCACAGGGGCCGCCCTCACGTCGCTCGGCGTGGGCATGGCGGCCCATCTCGCGTCGATCCGCACGCTCTTGCTGGGCGCTTCGCTCGCAATGGCGGCAACCGGGCTCGCCTTCGGTTTTGCGCAAGGTTTCTGGGTCGTGGCGGCGGTCGGGTTCGTCGGCACCCTCAATGTCGCAGGCGGGGATTCGAGCCCGTTCGTGCCGCTTGAACATGCCACGCTGGCCGCCGACGCCGACGGCCACGCGCGCACGATGGCATTTGCGCGCTACGGCTTCGTCGGGATTTTCGCGGGCGCTTTCGGCGCATTGTCGATCGGCCTCATCGACTATCTGGCGATTTCGACCGAGACGATGTTTTTCGTCTATGCGGCAATCGGCCTTGCGATCTTCGCCCTCTATCGCGGCGTGCCGGACCGCAAGCCCGAGAAGGGGGCCGCGCGCGTGCCGCTCCAGCAGTCGCGCCGCCATGTGCTGGTGCTGGCTGCGCTATTTGCAATCGACTCGTTCGCAAGCGGCCTCATCGTGCAGGCGATCCTGGCTCTGTGGCTGCTCGTGCGGTTCGATTTTTCGGCCGCCGAGACCGGGGCGGTGTTTTTCGCCACCCGCCTGCTCGCCGCGTTCTCACAGTTCGCGGCCGTGTGGCTCGCCAAGCGCATCGGCCTCATCCGCACGATGGTGTTCTCGCATCTGCCCGCCAATTTCCTACTGATGGCAGTGCCTTTCGCGCCCGATGCCGAGATCGCGGTCGGGCTGCTTGTGCTGCGCAGCCTGCTCACGCAAATGGACGTGCCGGCGCGCCAATCCTACGTGATGGCGACCGTCTCGGCGGCCGAACGGCCCGCGGCGGCGAGCCTTACGACCGCCCCGCGCACGCTTGCGACGGCCGTCGGGCCCATCCTTGCGGGTGCGATGCTGGCGGCCTCGAGTTTCGGCTGGCCGCTGGTTGCGGCGGGCGGCATCAAGATCGTCTACGACCTGCTGTTGCTGCGGCTCTTCGCCAAGCACAAGCCGCCCGAAGAACTTTAGACCGGTGCCAAAGCGACGAAGGGGCCGGGCGGTGCTTCGATGCGGATCGCATCGCCGGGCCGGACCTGCCCGCTTTTCAGCACGATCGCCATGATGCCGGACTTGCGCACGAGCGCGCCGTTCGCATCGCGGTCGAGGACGGCGGCCAAGAGGCCGCGCTGAAGCTTGTCGAGCTGCGCGCACGGATTGCGCAAGCCCGTGACTTGGATCGCCGCGTCGGCGCCCAGATGCAAAACGGTGCCCGTGCCAAGCCCGAGCAGGTCGATGCCGCGCGTGACGACGTTTTCGCCCATGGCGCCGGGGGCGAGTGCGAAGCCGCGACCGCGCAGCTCGTCGAGCAATTCGGCGTGGATCAGATGCACCTGGCGCAGATTGGGCGCGTTCGGATTGACTGCGATGCGGCTCAGATGCTGGACGGTCGTACCTGCGTGCGCGTCGCCCACGATTCCGAACCCTTCGCGAAGCTCGATCGCGTCTTTGGCAGGTTTCGAAAACTCGTGTTTGGCGTTGCTCGAAACGGCGACAATTGTCGGACTCATTGGTTCAGCACCACTTGGCCGAGGCACGAGAGATCGTAGCCGCCCAGATGCTCGGCATGTTTGGCAAGGGCGGGGCTGCGCGCGAAGGCGAGCAGGCTTTGGAGGGACGGTTCGAAATAGTCGCGCCGCCGCACGGCGATGTCGAAGCGCTCGCGGAACAGCGGCACAAAATCGATGCCGAGCTGGCCCGCCGACGCGGCAACGCCGAAGCCCGCATCGGCATGGCCCTCGCGCACGGCCGCCGCAATCTCTGTCTCGTTGAAGGCGGGCAGGGGGGCGGCGTCGAGTTCGGTCAGGCGAATGCCCGCTTCGGCGAGGAGATGCATGAACAGAACATGGCTGCCTGCGGCCGGTTGGCGCAACATTGTTTTGATGCGGCGGCGGCGGAGGTCGGCAAGCGTACGCAGCTTCTTGGGGTTGCCGCGCGCCACGAGCAGGCCTTGCGTGCGCCATGCCCAGCCGAACGCCACGAGATCGTGGCCCGGCAAGGCGGCCTGCAATGCCGGCACGTTGAAGGCGCCGCTGTCGGGATCGACGATGTGTAGGGCGGCCGCCATTGCACGGCGGTCGCGCAGCGCGTCGAGCCCGTCGAGACTGCCGCCCGGCAGGGCCGCAAGCCCGCAGCCCGAGCGCGTCAGCGCCCAGTCGAGCAGCGGGTCGTGGCTACCGGCCAGGATCGGCGGCGGCGAAGCGGGCTGTGCTTTAAGCGCGCCGAGGTCGGTGTTCTGCACGAGCCACGCATCGACGAGACTGCGCGGAAACAGCCATTTGCCGCCGATGCGCGCGCACGGGATGCGTTTGGCGCGCACAAGCTCGTAGATCGAGCGCGGCTTCAAGCGCAGATGGCGCGCGACTTCCTCGGTCGTCAAAACGGCTTCGCCCATGCTGCCTTTATGCAAAATCCTGCAAAAACATGCAAACTTTGCCGCGCAAGGGGTTTGACCTGCCTGCCGCGCCAACCGACATTCCCCCACATCCATGGCGATATTTGGCGATGCATTTGCGACGGCACTGGCTCTGCTGATCGGCGGCGACCCGCAACTGTTCGGGATCGTGGCGCTGTCGCTGCAAGTGAGCCTTGCCGCGACGTTGATCGCGGCCGCGATCGGCTTGCCGATCGGTGCGGCCTTGGCGCTCGCCCGCTTTCCCGGCCGCCAGACCATCGTCGTGATTCTCAACGCATTGATGGGGCTGCCGCCGGTCGTAGTCGGGCTCGTCGTCTATCTGCTGCTCTCGCGTGCAGGCCCGCTCGGCAGTTTGGGGCTGCTCTTCACGCCGGGCGCCATGATTGTGGCCCAGACCATTTTGATCGCTCCCATCCTGGCGGCACTTGCGCGCCAAACGCTCGAAGATGCATGGGCCGAGCATTGCGACCAGCTACGCTCGCTGGGCGCAAGCCTCATGCAGTCGGCCGCCACGCTGCTGTGGGACACGCGCTATGCGCTCGTAACCGTCGTCCTTGCCGGGTTCGGGCGTGCGGCGGCCGAGGTGGGTGCTGTGATCATCGTCGGCGGCAACATCGCAGGTGTCACACGCACGATGACGACGGCAATCGCTCTCGAAACGAGCAAGGGCGATCTGGGCTTGGCACTCGCCCTCGGGATCGTGCTGCTCGCGGTGGTGCTTGCCGTCAATGCGGCGGCGGCGTGGCTCAAGAACATGTCGGTGCGCCGCTATGGCTAGCATCCTGCCGCTCGAGCTTGCGAATGTGCGCCTCGCGATCGGTGCCACGCTTGTCGCCGAGGATTTCACGCTCACACTTGCCGCCGGTGCGCCCACGATCGTGGTCGGCGCCAACGGCTCGGGCAAGAGCACGTTGCTGCGGCTGTGCCACGGGCTTGCGACCCCGACCGGCGGCACGATCGCGTGGGCAAGCGATCCCCAGGGGCATCAGGCGATGGTGTTTCAGCGCCCGTCGATGCTGCGCCGCTCGGCCCTCGCCAACGTCGCCTACGGGCTCAAGCTGCGCGGCGTTTCGCATCGCACGCGCACCGAGATCGCGCACGACCGGCTGCGCCGCGTCGGCCTTGAAGCGATTGCCGAGCGACCCGCGCGCGTGCTGTCGGGCGGCGAGCAGGCGCGCGTGGCGCTGGCACGCGCTTGGGCGCTCGATCCGCAGATTCTGTTTTTGGACGAACCCACCGCGAGCCTCGATCCGGCCGCAACGCGTGCCCTTGAAGACATTCTGCGCGCGATGGCCGACGACGGCACCAAGATCGTGATGACGACGCACAATCTTGGCCAGGCGCGGCGTTTGGGTGCCGACATCGTCTTCTTGCATCGCGGTCGCGTGCGCGAACATGCACCCGCCGATCGCTTCTTCAAATCCCCCGGCACGCCGGAAGCGGCGGCCTATCTTGCAGGAGAATTGCCATGGTGAAGGTCACAGCAGTGAAAGACACAGCGGTGAAGATGCGGCGCGTCGTATTGGCGGGCTTGCTGGCGTTGGCGGCGCTGCCCGTACAAGCGCAAGAACGCTTCATCACGGTCGCCTCGACGACGTCGACCGACCAGTCGGGCCTCTTCGGCCATCTGCTGCCGGCCTTCAAGCGCGACACCGGCATCGACGTGCGCGTCGTGGCGCTGGGTACTGGCCAAGCGCTCGATGTGGGTCGCCGCGGTGATGCCGATGTCGTGTTCGTGCACGACAAGCCAGCCGAAGACCGCTTCGTTGCCGAAGGCTTCGGCGTGGCGCGCATCCAGGTCATGTACAACGATTTCGTCGTGATCGGCCCGAAGGCGGATCCCGCGCGCGTTGCGGGCCTCAAGGACGTCAACGAAGCCTTTTCCCGCATCCAGAAGGCGGCGGCACCCTTCGTGTCGCGTGGCGACAATTCGGGCACGCATGCGGCCGAACTGCGCTACTGGCAAAGCGCCAAGGTTGATCTTGCCGCCGCCAAGGGCGCTTGGTACCGCGAAGTGGGCCAAGGCATGGGCCCGGCGCTCAACACGGCGTCGGGCATGGGGGCCTACATCCTCGCCGATCGCGGCACATGGCTCAATTTCCGCAACCGCGGCGATCTCGCCATCCTCGTCGAGGGCGATGCGCAGCTCTTCAACCAGTACGGTGTGATCCTCGTCAATCCCGCCCGCCATCCGACGGTCAAGCAGGAGCTTGGCCGCACCTTCATCGAATGGCTGGCCGGCCCCAAGGGCCAGGCGACGATCGCCGACTACAAGATCGGCGGCGAACAGCTGTTCTTCCCGAACGCCGAAACGCCGCGGCCGCGCTCGTGAGGCGCGCAGTTCTGGCCGCATTGATCGCGATGCTGGCCGTGCCCGCCGCAGCCCAGGAACCCGTCCGCCTTTATGCGGCGGGTTCGCTGCGCAGCGCTTTGACGCAGGTCGCCGAGCTTTACGAAAAGCAGACGGGCGGCAAGGTCGCGGGCACTTTCGGCGCGTCGGGGCTCTTGCGCGAACGTATTGCGGGCGGCGAGGCGGCGGAGATTTTCGCTTCCGCCAACATGACCCATCCGCAGAGCCTGTCGGCCAGCGGGCAGGCTGGGCCGACTGTGCTGTTTGCGCGCAATCGGCTGTGCGCGCTCGTGCGGCCGGGGCTTGCCGCGACGTCGCAGAACCTGCTCGCCACGCTGCTCGACCCGGCAATACGTGTGGGCACGTCGACGCCGGTCGCCGATCCGGCGGGCGACTATGCGTGGGCGCTGTTCGCCAAGGCCGAGCGCGTGCAGACCGGTGCGCGCGCAAGGCTCGAGGCCAAGGCGCTGAAGCTTACCGGCGGGCCCGGTGCCCCGCCGCCGCCGGTCGGGCGCAGCGTCTATGCGGCGAACATTGCCGACGGCAACGCGGACGTCTTCCTGGCCTATTGCACGGCGGCTGAAGAAGCCAAGCGCGAAATCCCAAGCCTGCAAATCGTGGCGATCCCGGCAGAGCTTGCAGTCGGCGCCGATTACGGGCTTGCGTTGCTGCGCGGGGCGCGTGCTGAGGCCGCGAATTTCGCGATGTTCATCTTGTCGCCTGCGGCCCAAGCCGTGCTGAAGCGCAATGGCTTCGACGCCCCGGGCTTGCCGCAGGAGGAGAGCGTTCCATGAAACTCAGTGCCCGCAACATGCTGCCCGGCAAGGTACAGGAGATCGTGCGCGGCCAGACCACGTCGCACGTGAAGATCAAAATTGCGGCCGGCATCGTCGTGACGGCTTCGATCACAAATGAGGCCGTGGACGAGCTCGCCCTCAAGAAGGGCGACAAAGTCTCGGCCATCGTCAAAGCCTCAGACGTGATCGTGGGGAAGTAGGCCGTGCGCATCTCGCGTCGTAAGGCGCTTGCGGGATTGGGTGCGGCATTCGCGATGCCGAATCCGCTCGGCGCGCAAGCCCGGACGCGCGAAGTCGTCGATTCGGCCGGTCGGCGCGTGCGCGTACCCGCGCGCGTTTCGCGCGTCTATGCGGCAGGTCCCCCGGCAAGCGTGCTGCTCTATGCGCTGGCCCCCGACACTCTCGTGGGCTGGACCTCTGCCTTCCGAGCGGCCGAGCGACCTTTCGTGCCGCAGCGTTATGCCGATCTGCCGGTGCTTGGGCGGCTGACTGGGCGCGGCAACACCGCCAATCCAGAGACGGTTCTGGCCCAGCGTCCCGATCTGATTTTCGACTACGGCACGATCAACGACACATACGTTTCGCTCGCCGACCGTGTGCAGACGCAGACCGGCGTTCCATATCTGCTGGTCGATGGTGCATTCGGGAAAATGCCGGACGCGTTTGCGCTGCTTGGCGACATACTGGGCGAGTCGGCGCGCGGGGCCCAGTTTGCGGCCTTTGCGCGCGAAACGCTGGCCGACATCGACGCGCGCGTGGCACGACGACCCATGGCCCAGCGCCCGCGCCTCTATTTTGCGCGTGGGCCCCAGGGATTGGAAACCGGACTTGCGGGCTCGATCAATGTCGAGGCTATCGAGCAGATGGGGGCGACCAACGTCGCGGCATCGTTGGGTCGCGGCGGGCTTGCGCAAGTCTCGATCGAACAGGTGTTGCTGTTCGATCCCGACACGATCGTCGCCGTCGATCCCAATTTTTATGCCGGGGTCTTCGCCAATCCTTTGTGGGCGTCGGTTGCTGCCGTGCGGCATCGGCGCGTGTTCCTGGCGCCGAACGTGCCGTTCGGCTGGGTCGATTTCCCGCCCTCGGTCAATCGGCTGCTGGGTCTGCGCTGGCTCGGGCGCGTGCTGTATCCGGACCTCTTCCCCGAACCGCTCGGCCCCATCGTCGCGGCGTTTTTCGAGATGTTCTACCATCGCCGCCCGTCCGACGCCGAGATCGCACCCTTCGTGCGCGCGAGCGAGCCTGCGTGAGAACGCGCGCGGCCTACGCATTTGCGATCCTGCTGCTGGTCGCCGCCGTGCTGATGGCGTTTTCCGTCGGGCGGTTTCCGATCCCGGCAGCGCAAGTGCTCGAAGCCGCTTTCGCGCGCCTCACCGGCACGCCCTCGGGTCTCGATCCGGCCGTCGAGACAGTGCTTTTTTCGGTACGGGGACCGCGCGTGCTCGCGGCCTTGCTTGTCGGCAGCGCGCTCGCCGCCGCCGGTGCTGCCTATCAGGGGTTGTTCCGCAATCCGCTCGTCTCGCCCGATATCCTGGGCGTGTCGTCGGGGGCGGCCCTTGGGGCTGTCCTCGGCATCTATCTGTCGCTCGACGTGCTGACGATCCAGGCAATAGCTTTTGCTGGAGGGCTTGGTGCGGTTGCGGCCGTCTATCTTCTCGCCTCGCGCGTCGGCGGGCACGATCCGGTTTTGGTGCTTGTGCTCGCAGGCGTCGCGTTGGGCGCCCTGCTGGGGGCGGGCG
>Ga0315907_10002046_pt1 | contig 26201 bp, 18 predicted proteins | sample LakEriMetagenome_3_FD_203525 | JGI IMG/M metagenome (GOLD analysis project Ga0315907, IMG submission 203525) | Freshwater fungal communities from buoy surface, Lake Erie, Ohio, United States - Buoy 12 MA123 | ecosystem: Environmental > Aquatic > Freshwater > Lake > Lake biofilm | place: USA...
CATTACTCTGCTCATCTAGATATGGAGTATCAATCTGTCGAACGTCGCCCGTCAAAATGATCTTCGTATTCTCACCAGCACGAGTGATGATGGTCTTTACCTCATGAGGCGTCAAGTTCTGCGCCTCATCCACAATCATAATACAATTCGATAAGCTTCGACCACGAATGAATGCAAGAGGACAAATGGTAATTTTTCCAGCAGCTTGCATCTCATCAATCGCTTTGCGCTTCTTCTCATTTTCACCAAATTGATTCTTGATGAAATTCAAATTATCCCAAAGCGGCTGCATATAAGGATTGACTTTCTCCTCTGCATCTCCTGGCAAGAATCCAATCTCTTTATTGGATAGCGGAACAATAGGACGCGCCAAGAACAATTGATCGTAGGTATTCTTCAACTCTAATGAACCCGCCAATGCAAGCAAGGTCTTTCCTGTTCCAGCCACACCACTGATAGTGACCAATCGGATTTCAGGATTCAATATCGCATGCATCGCAAATGCCTGTTCAGCGTTCTTAGGTTTGATGCCATAAGCATATACCTTATCCACGCGCTGAAGAGATTTTTCTTTACCATTATAGTAAGTCAACGCAGAAGATTGTCCATTGCGAAGAATGTAAAAATGATTGCTCATTTTTTCCTTTCCAAGCACCGTCAGTTTTTTCGATTCACCATCTTGATACAGTTTGCGAATAAATTCACTTTCCACATCTTCGATCAGCGACATACCACTGTACATCATCATGCTGTCCTTCACCTTGCCAGTCTTGTAATCCTCGGCGGGTAAGTCAAGCGCTTTTGCTTTTAATCGCAAATTGATGTCCTTGGTAACCATTACCACCTTCGACTTCTTTTCTTCTTGTTGAAGTTGAAGAGCAGCGTTCAGAATTTTGTGATCATTCTTTTTATCATTAAAAATTCGCTCCGCATCCGCAGTGAGATTTTCAGAAGAATTTAAAATGATTTTCAGCTTTCCTCCTGCCCCATTATGAAGCGGAATCCAAGCTTGCAGTGAATGATTTTCGGAAAGACGATCAATAATTCGAATACACTCACGTGCTTCGAAATTTTTGATATCGTTACCCACTTTAAACTTGTCCAACTCTTCCAATACTGTGATAGGAATAGCGACAAGATTGTCTTCAAAACTGTTGATACAGTTGTGATCGTGTAACAGCACAGACGTGTCTAACACGTAGATCTTTTTTACTTTGCGCGGTGTTGGCATAAGCCGTTAGGTATTAAGCGTGTAACTGTAAACTCCCTTCTCGGCCTCCCTCCGTCGAAGAAAACCATTAATCGGGTGTCTCGAAAATAGGCGTTGCAAGGCTCATGCCTAGATGCACCCGCATCGAGTTATTAACTATTCTCTACTCACTAGAAGGTTGTTTTTAGGCTTTCGGCTATCAGCTATTTTCCTCATCCTTTAAAAAACTGAAATACCCACAGTTAAATAAATTCCTATGTTAACACAAGAATATACCAATGTTAAACGGAATACTATTTCACCTCCATTCACCAAAAATCAATTCTACATTTGGTTGATAAACTGAAAAAAAATTGGAATATTACTCATACAAAAAACTTAGAATTTGGCAACAATCCATGGATCTGGTTGAACAAGTATATTTGATCTGCCAAAAAATGCCATCGCAGGAAATATATGTTTTGACGCAACAAATAAAGAGATGTTCCATTTCAATACCGTCCAACATTGCTGAAGGATATACGCGTGGAAGACCAAAAGAAATCCTTCAATTTCTTCGCATATCCAATGGTTCTGCAAGTGAATTAGAAACACAACTCTTAATTTCTACACGTTTAAAATATCTATCCGTAGAAGACACTAACCCTGTTTTGAATGGAATCTCTTCTATTCAAAAACAAATTCAATCGCTTATCAAAAAAATCGAACAGGACGACACGGCATAATAAAATCCAATAACACCTTTGTCAAAACATCACTTGCCACAATCCGAAGGCCGATAACCGATAACCGATAGCCAACAACCGATAGCCACCAACGGGTAGCCCCCATTGTATCGAAGGGCCGAAGCCTTATATTTAGGCCATGAAAAAAACTCACCTCATCATACTTCTACTCGCATTCATTTCTGTATTTGCGAATGCACAAAGCAAACAAGATTTAGATGCGATTAAGAAACTAGACGCGACGTTTCAAAAAGCACTGACGGACTTCAACGTGCCAGGGATGGCTATTGCTATTGTGAAAGATGACAAGGTCATTTTTGCAAAAGGATATGGTACAAAAAACACTTCAACGAAGGAGCCTGTAACGGAGAACTCTTCCTTCGCTATTGCGAGTAATTCAAAGGCATTCACTGCCGCGGCTCTTGCTATTCTTGTGGATGAGGGGAAAATTAAATGGTCGGATAAAGTAAAAACATATCTCCCTTACTTCGAACTATACTCTCCTTATGTGACAAATGAGATGACCATTCGAGATCTACTCTGCCATCGCTCTGGTCTTGCTACTTTTTCTGGAGACCTCATTTGGTATGGAACCACTCACTCGCGAGCTGAAATCATCAAGCGCGCTAAATATCTAGAACCTGTCTATGGATTCAGAGAAAGCTATGGCTACTCTAATATCATGTTCCTTGCAGCCGGAGAAATCATTCCTGTAGTAACAGGTAAAACTTGGGATGAATTCATTCGTGAAAAATTCTTTGCTCCACTTGCAATGACAAATGCAAATACAAGCATCAAAGATTTCAAGCCAGGTCAGGACATTGCAAGTCCACACAATGAAGTCAACGGAAAAAATGTTCCGATTGAATATGTTGACTGGGATAACATCGGTCCTGCTGGCAGCATCAATGCTTCAGTCATGAACGTTTCACAATGGATCAGACTTCAACTCGGCAAAGGCACCTTAGATAGTAAAAAATATTGGAGCCCTGCTCGCACATTTGAAATGTGGGAGAACATTACTCCAAAACCTGTGGGTGCTTGGCAAAGAGAGAATATGCCTTCTCGTCACTTCAACGGATATGGCCTCGGTTGGGAATTGATGGAATACGGCGGAGCTAAAGTGGTAAGCCACGGCGGCGGCTACGATGGTATGATTTCAAAAACAGTTTTAGTTCCTGAAAAAAATCTTGGCTTTGTGATCTTGACAAACAATATCAATAGTCTTCCTTCATGCCTCACATTCTCCGTTCTTGATGCGTTCTTGAATGTTTCGTCAGGTAAGGACTGGCCAGCTATTTTCCTTGAATTTAAAAAATCGGACGAAACTGGAGCAGCTCAGGCGAAAATAGAAGCTGAACAAAAACGATTGAAAGAGACAAAGCCAAGTTTGCCTCTTTCTGAATATGTAGGCACTTACTCGAGCCCGATGTATGGTGATGTAGAAGTTAAAATAGAGCCTTCTGGCGAACTTTCTATCGACTTTAAGCCAACAGCACTCTTTAAAGGCAATTTAGGCCATTGGCACTTGGATACGTTTAAACTGAACTGGACCACTCAAATGATGCTTCCACCAGGGGATGTAAGCTTTGTAATCAGCGCACAAGGAAAGGTCGAAGAACTTCGAGTATTTGTAGAAAACCCTGATTTTGACTTCACTGAGTTGAAATTGATGAAAAAATAGGTTATTTTAAAAAAAACTGTATATTTGCGCCCGCTAAAAGCAAATGGCACCGTAGCTCAATTGGATAGAGCATCTGACTACGGATCAGAAGGTTTGGGGTTCGACTCCCTACGGTGTCACTAAAGCAAATCAAAAGCCCTCTTCGAGGGCTTTTTTTATTTCCCTACTTTTGTGAAAATACGATTTCAATGAAGAAAGTTTTACTAATGTTCGTGCTATGCACTTCTTTCGTTCAACTCAATGCTCAAAGCAGAAGATCAACTGATGAAGAAAATAATGATGAGACCGTTGAACTAACAGACAAAGAGGAAGAAGAAAAAGACCCCTTCACTGGAATCAGTATTGGACTAAACATCGGTACTTACTTCGCTTCAAAAACTACTGCCAATATTTATAACGGTACTTGCCAAATCGGCGACCTCAATCGCCCTGATGGGGTGCAATGTTATACCATCGCTGAAAGAATTGACCCAAATACATTTCTTCAAACATGGCAGCAAATCACCCAAGATGTTGGGGCGACTAACGTGGCTGTGCCATTCGATTCATACCCAGTCAATATGAGATACTCCCCTGCCTTCAATGTAGGGATGCAGATCAAATACAATTGGGGAAAAGATCATGCGCTTGTTTTCAATTTCAATACTGTAAGACTAAAAGCAATTGACGTATTCACCCTTCGATTCGAAGGTACCGGCGCACAATTGAACGCACAACAAGATATCCGCACCTATGATATCACCGGCAGCGAACAACGATTCAGCGCCAACATCGGATACCGCGGTGGTGTTTTCATCAATGAAGGGATGAACTGGTACTACCAACTCGGCGGAAGCATGCTTGGAACTCAAGTAGAAAAGAACCAAATCTTCATCGAAGGAAATGCATACGATTTATTCCTAGGCGCACAAAACCCCAACCAGTTCGTAACGCTCGATAATAGCCCTACTGGAATCGGATTCGGAGGGTATGGCGCTCTCGGTATCGAATTTTTTATCAAAGACAAATACACTTTCGATGTAAGTTTTATGACTTCTCGTGACACCATGAAAATGTTCAATTATTCAACTACAGGATGGAATAAAACACTCATGGCTTCTTTCACATTGTAATATTGAAATTCGCCATAACAGATATCGAAACCACGGGTAGTTATGCTTCAGGAAATAGCATAATCGAAATAGGTATTTGTGTTGTTGAAGACGATAAAATCATCGAGGAGTTTCATACACTGCTCAATCCTGGCATTTCCTTACCGCCTTTTATCACTGCGCTTACGGGCATTCAAACACACATGTTGGCAAGCGCACCATCATTCTCTCAAGTTGCAGATGACATTACTGACATCTTCAAGGATGCAGTCTTTGTTGCTCACAATGTCAATTTTGATTTCAGCTTTTTCAAAGCAGAATTCGAAGCTCTGGGAATGACGTTTAACCCGCCAAAACTTTGCACCATCAAACTAGCACGCAAAGCCTTCCCTGGCATGCGTTCTTATGGTCTTGGAAATATTTGTCGTGATCTACAAATCATCAACGATGCTCCCCACCGTGCTTTGGGAGACGCCAGAGCTACTACATCTCTTTTCTACAAATGCTTAGCAAATGTCGATTTCGATGTCGTGCAAAAATTGATGGGAAGAACTACTACTGAAAATTTTCTCCCTCAACACATCGATCGCGCGGAGTATGACAAACTACCGGAACGCACTGGTGTCTACTACTTCCTCAACCAACAAGGAAAACCCATTTATATCGGGAAAGCTAAGAATATCAAAAAGCGTGTGCGCTCGCATTTCGCAGGTCCACTTAATACAGCAAAGCTCCAAGGATTTATTCGTGATATTCATCAAATTGATTTTCGAGAAACGGGTGATGAAACACTTGCACTTCTATTAGAGGACTCAGAAATCCGCAAGCATTGGCCACCTTACAATCGTGCACAAAAGGCGAAGACCAATTACTACAACATTATATCCTACGAAGATCAGCGCGGATATTTGAGATTAGCCGTGCATAAAGGCAAATACGCGTCGAATATTATTCAGTCGTTTACCTCTTCGATTCAAGCTAGAAATTGGCTTATCGAAACCACAGAACGATTCAACATCGACCTGCGACTAATCGGACTTGATACAGGTCTTGAGAAAAAAGAATGGCCGCATATTGATGAGCACAACAATGTGCTTTTTGATGCTTTAGAAACACTAAAAAAAGAACAAGCCAGCTTCGTCCTACACAAACAAGGAAAAGCGAAAGGCGAAGTTGCTTTTATTTACATTGAAAAAGGATTGTTTCAGGGTTTTGGATTCGCACCATACGAGGTGCCTATCACAAATCTCGAAGAGCTCTTGACATACATCGAAAAACTCCCCGTCACTGAGATCAATCAATCCATCGCCCTCTCCCTCTTAGAAAATCCACGCCTCTGGAAAAAAACAGAGGTCTCCACATGGGAGACCTCTAAGAGTTTATAAGAAACGTGACTTCTAAATGTATAAACTTCCTATTTCATTTTATAAATAGTCACAGTTTCCAAAGAGTTCTTTGGATTCAATCGATTTAATAGAACATCAAACCATCCTGGCTCCACTCTTGTGCAATATGTAAGCGTTGGAAAATAGCCCTGCATGCGCGCTACACGCTCTTCCAACTTTTCGTCATTGTAAAACAAAATATAGTTCGGCACATCCTTCGGATCATAAGTGCCCTTCTGCTCTTTCTCCAACTCAGGCATCATGGCAATCTCTGCCGCCCAATCACTCGACGATCTAAACACATAATACCATTGCCAATTTCCAGAATAAAACTGTGGCACCTGACTTCCCGAATCGCCCTGCGTAAACTCCTGAATGAAATTTCTACAATCACCACTCTCATATAAATACAACATGGCTTCTACTCTGGCACGTTTAGAATAAGTGGTCGCCAATACCAACATCGCTGTAATATTCAACACCCAAAAAAACGCCCACAAGCCCTTGTGCAAGCTCATTCTAGAAATCCAAAATTTAGAAGTGGACACAAATTGATTCCATCCTATCACGCCCAGTATGATGAAAAATGGCAACGCTGGTAAAATAAATCGCTCTTGTCTATTCGGATAAATAATATGAAAAACAACAAAGAATGTGATCGGTAAAAAAATGAAGAAATACTTTTTCCAACTTTTGAAATATCCCCACAACAACATCAAACTAACCGGAGGAATAATAAACAGACTGATGAAACTCAAGTATGCAAAAGGGCTACCTGGATAGTTCATCGCATTCTTCGCGTTATATCCAAAATATCCTAGCAAATGCTGGAAGGGTTGTCCTCCCCATAACAACACATCATCTATCTGTGTAAGAAAGAAAGCGACAAAGGCCACAATGCCAAATGTGATGAACCTTGTAAATTGTTTTTGTAAAAGAAAAATAAATCCAACACCAGCTACAATCAATACGGTTTGATAACGAAACCCTACTGCTAATCCCATAATAAAGGCTGCAAGAATCAACTTTCCAAAACGGACCTGCTGTGATTTATCAAATCGATCCTGCAAAGTCAATGATCCATTTCCAAATGGAAACTTCAATTGAATGTATTGAAAAGCATTGTTCTTTAATAAATAGTAAACGCCAAATAATAGCGGAGGCATACATACCAACTCAACCAAATTTCTCACTGCGAAATTAGGAAGTATGGCCAACAAAGCGAGCAATAACCCAACTCTAAACGCGTCTTTTTTGCCACTTAAACGCTCTGTAATACGATAAGCAAAATAAATGGTCAGCAACGAATATGCAGCGTGTATCAAGCGAATCAAATACATCTGTGTATCTGGATGCTCGATGCCTAACACATTAAATATTTTGAAAAAAATAAATAGAAAACCTAAATAGAAAAAACTAATCGGCTCTGGCTCTTGACGATCATTACCGATGCCTGGCATCCATTCGTTAAAATTGAATCCATCGGCCCAGCTGCTTGATGGCTCAACGGTGAGAAAATGATCATCATGCATCATATAGCCCTTTGCAAAAAACACAGCAATCAAACGCACTAGAAACGCTAGCATCAATAAAAATGCAAGCGGTCTTTCCTCTATTAATTTTTTCAAATTCATTTCCTAGAAAAATTCTAAACTTGTAAAACACCCGTCGAATAAGCTCTTTCAGCAGGAGCATGATTCGCTGCCTCGATTCCCATACTCAACCATTTTCTTGTATCAGTCGGATCAATCACTGCATCCAGCCACAAGCGAGCTGCAGCATAATAAGGCGACGTTTGTGAATCATATCGCTCTTTGATCTTATTGTAAAGTTCGTCTTCTCTCTCTTTAGTAATCTCCTCACCCTTCGCCTTCATCGATGCAACTTCAATCTGCAATAAAACTTTTGCAGCTTGGGCTCCGCCCATTACAGCAACTTGGGCTGTCGGCCAACCCACAATCAATCGTGGATCATAAGCCTTTCCGCACATGGCATAATTGCCAGCACCGTAACTATTACCGACCACAATAGTGAATTTAGGCACCACGCTATTTGCTTGCGCGTTCACCATTTTAGCACCGTCTTTAATGATGCCACCATGTTCGCTCCGCGAACCGACCATAAAGCCTGTCACGTCTTGCAAAAACACCAACGGAATATTCTTTTGATTGCAATTCATGATAAATCGTGCAGCCTTATCAGCACTATCACTGAAAATAACGCCACCCAATTGCATTCCATCTTTCTTGCTCTTAACGATCATACGTTGATTGGCAACAATGCCCACGGCCCATCCATCAATACGAGCATAACAACATAAAATGGTCTTTCCATAATCTGCCTTGTACTCAGTAATATCACTATCATCCACAATACACGAAATGATATCTCTCACTTCATATGGCTTCGTGCGATCTTCTGGAAGAATACCATACAAATCTTTCACGTTTCTCTTCGGAGCTATCGATGCTACACGATCAAAACCAGCTGTCTTTTGCGGCTTCCCAAATTTGTCTACCAAATTTCGAATCGTAGTCAATGCATCTTTATCATCCTTCGCCTTATAATCTGTAACACCTGATATCTCGCAGTGCGTTGTTGCACCACCTAATGTCTCATTATCGATATCCTCTCCAATCGCGGCTTTCACGAGATATGATCCCGCTAAGAAAATAGTTCCTGTCTTATCTACAATCAACGCCTCATCCGACATGATCGGGAGATATGCTCCTCCCGCTACACATGACCCCATAATTGCAGCGATCTGAGGAATACCCATACTGCTCATCATTGCGTTGTTTCTAAAAATTCTTCCGAAGTGTTCTTTGTCTGGGAAGATTTCATCTTGCATCGGCAAATAAACTCCCGCACTATCCACTAAATAAATAATCGGAATTCTATTCTCCATCGCTATTTCCTGCGCACGCAAATTCTTTTTCCCTGTAATCGGAAACCATGCTCCAGCCTTCACTGTAGCATCGTTCGCCACCACAATGCACAAGCGTCCTTTTACATAACCCATCACCACCACGACTCCTGCACCAGGACAACCGCCATGCTCTTTATACATTTCATCTCCTGCAAATGCACCAATTTCGATGCGATCTCTCCCTTCATCCAAAAGAAAATCTACACGTTCGCGCGCAGTTAATTTTCCGCGCTCATGTTCCTTCGCGATTTTTGCTTTCCCTCCACCGAGATAAATTTTCTCCAATCGATGATTCAATTGTGAAACCAATTGCATCATCTTATCTTCATTTTTATTGAACTCTAATACTCCTTTTTCCATAAAGCCATTTTCATTGAATGGTTAATGGTGCGAAGTTAATCATTCATATCCCCTATTTTCGCCCCATGAGATATTATCTAGCAATATTCACATTTGTTATTCTTGGATGTCACAACAAGCCTCAGCAAACTACCTCTACAGGGCCCGCTGAAATCATTCGTCCTGAATATGCTAAAGGATTTGAAATCCATCATTTCGCTGATAAAACCTCCATCATTTTATTTGACCTACAAAACATTGGAGACACCCTTGAAATAATCGAAATCCCGAAAACTCCTACTCGAAAAATTGCCTGTTTATCTACTACACACCTTTCTTATCTTGATAAATTAAACGCCCTTGAAACCGTTCAGGGAGTTGCATTTGGGCATCTTGTGCGAAATCAAAATGCGCAAACCGCTCTTGCAAACAATAAGATGCTCGACCTCTCCGACGCTGATGATGTGAGCATGGAATTACTACTATCCATAAAGCCAGAATGGTTCACTGTATATCCTTACGGACACGATGGATATGAGAAATACACATCGAAGGGAATTAAGTGTCTACCGATCTCCGAATACCTCGAAACCCACCCTCTTGGACGAGCAGAATGGATTAAGGTTTTTGGTGAATTATGTGGCAAATCAACAGAGGCTAACGCAGTATTTACGAGCATTAAAAATGAATATAACAAGACACAAAATCTGGTAGCAACTACTCCCAACCTCGAGCGCCCGTGTGTCTTCACTGGCAGCCAAGAAGCTGGAACGTGGTACGCTCCTCCAGCTAATAGTTTTGTTGGAACGTGGATTAATGATGCGGGCGCGCAATACGTTCTCGCCGACTCTACATCAAATGGAAATTTGAAAATACCATTTGAAACACTGTATGACTTAATTTTCAACTGTGACTATTGGGGAAGAGTAGAATATGATGCTGCACCGCTTACCTATACTAAGATCAAAACAGAGGACCCTAGAATGTCTAAGGTAAAAGCTTTTACCCAAAATAAAATCTTCTATTGTAATACCTCCACCAGCGATTATTTCGGCGACGCGGTGATCGAACCTGAAATCATTCTAAAGGATTTAGTGAAAATTTTTCATCCAGAAATACCCCTTGAACATCAAGGAAAATACTTCATTCCCATCAATTAAATTATGGACGAATTCGAACGATGAGTCCAAGTGAAAGATCAATACCTCTAGCATCTAGAGTAACGTCTATTTCATCAAAATCTACCGCTTGACCATTAATGGTGTATTCATCCAAAATAAAGGAATGTCCGTCATATCCCATGGTGAAGAACATACCAATAGGACTGTCGCCGAAATACTTTATTAAACCAGTATTTGCGCTTAATCCAACGCCTTTGTAGTCGAATTTCTCAGTGGTTGTAACTCCAAGGCTGACAGACTCTTCAGAGATTACAAGTCGTGAAGCATGAAAACCTGCTCCTACAAACCATCTAAAGTTTGGTCGCTTAGATATATTGAACTCACCTTTCAAACCAGTGATGCGGTAAACATTACTTTTTCCCTCATTATCTTCCTCTGGATCGTAGAGGTATGCACCAAATTTCATATCAATCCCTAGACTGAACCGTTCGGTCAATTCATAACGTAAGTCTAAATTCAAATGCTGGGTAACAGCGCCGGAAGTATCAGAACTGCTAAAAGTTGTATTCTGGTCGCGAATGGTCAATTCCGATTTGGTGCCATAGCCCCCTATTCCGTACCCAAGGCGTGCCTGAAATTCTCTTGTTCTATCACTTTGAGAAACCCCATGAAAGGTAATTGCAGCAAAGAGAGTGGAAATAATCAGTTTTGTATTCATGGCACTAAGATATTAATTGTTTAAAATAAAAAAGACCCCTTGCGGGGTCTGGTTAAACTTCAGTTCGAAAGCACTTAGTTCAATATCATTGAAACGTGCTTCAATTTTTTAGACTTTCTAACGCTCAATGACTTGGAATAATCCATCAAAAAGCGAAGTGTCTCTTCCTTTGGCTCCAAATTTTGTTCGAATTCAGAGGTTGGTAGGATGCTTTCTACCATTTTCTTTTCGTTTTGAGTAAAATTTACTAAATCTTCAAGTGTAAAATGGGTCATAGGCCGATTTGGGTTGTTTTGATGGGTGTTGAACGCACACTTACTTCATTTATTTTATTGTCTGTAAAATAAAAAAGAAAAACCCCTTGGGGTTGCCAAGGGGTCATCAACCAAAACCAATAATATACCTTATGATAAAGACATCTGAATTTGATGCTTATCAATCAACTTTCTCAGGTTTATCAATGCATAGCGCATTCTTCCAAGTGCCGTATTGATACTAATATCCAATGTTTCTGAAATTTCTTTGAAGCTCATATCATAATACAAGCGCATCATTACGATTTCTCGTTGCTCATCTGGCAATTGTGTCAAAAGCTTTTTAGCATCAGCCAAAACTTGCTTGTTCACAGCCTTTTCTTCGGTGGTTTTGTCCCCGCTAGCAATGTAATCGAATGGATCGTAATCATCGTTTGCACGAGTCATAGGCATTTTCTTCTTTCCACGGAAATAGTCAATGCACAGATTGTGTGCGATGCGCATGATCCAAGCGCTGAATTTACCTTCCTCATTGTACTGCCCTTCTCTCAAAGCATGAATGGCTTTAAGAAATGTGTCCTGGAAAATGTCTTCCGCAGCAGCTCTGTCTTTAATGTAAACGGAAATTTTACCGTATACACGACTCTTGTAGCGTTTCAATAATTCTTGAAAGCATTCTTCATTTCCTCTGATGTAAGCTTCTACTAGCTGACGATCTGTCTGTTCGCTAAGACGCATGATGACCTCCTCTTTTTAATGAGTTCTACTTGGTAATTGTTTAGAACAAAGAGTAAAGTCTATCTATAAGCGAAACCTTGATTTAGTGGGGTTATGTTCGTTTAAACGAACCTCCCTGTTAATTATTGTTGTCTCTGAAATATTTTCTCAGATATTCAAATATACGAATTATTTCACAATTCGAACATCCATTTTCTAAAATTATCCCAAAAATATCAGTTCTAAGCCTTTAAAAGTGTGGATGAATGGTGAACTTATTTGCTCGCGGAAAGTTTGATAATCCGTAAGTTTCAGCAACTTTGCAGGCTGTATAATTTTCCATGAAAAAAAACAAAAACGAGGAGCTTGATCCTCGAAAAAATATCATCATTAAAGGTGCGAGAGTCCACAATCTGAAGAATGTTTCATTAGCCATTCCAAGAAATCAACTCACAGTAATTACTGGGTTAAGTGGCTCGGGAAAGTCAAGTCTTGCCTTCGATACTCTCTTCGCAGAGGGACAGCGCAGATATGTGGAAAGCTTATCGAGCTACGCTCGCCAATTCCTCGGACGTCTGGACAAACCTGATGTAGATACCATACAAGGTATTTCGCCTGCAGTTGCTATTGAACAAAAAGTGACAAGCCGCACCTCTCGATCTACTGTGGGAACAACCACGGAGATCTACGATTATATGAAGCTCCTCTATGCTCGTATAGGAAAAACTTTCTCGCCTATCAGCGGCAAGGAAGTAAAACGCCACCGCGTAGAAGACGTGATCGACTTTATTTCAAAACAAAAAGAAGAAGAACGCTATTACATCTTAGCTCCTGTTCTAATAGAAAAAGGAACGGACATAAAGAAAAAACTTGAAATCTTAGAGCAGCAAGGTTTTAGTAGAATCAAAATCAATGATGAAGTTTACAAAATCAATGAGATTGAAATCAAACTAAAAGCTTCTGACAAACTATACATCGTCATCGACCGAGTAACAGGCTCAAAGGATGAAGAAAATTTAGCACGTATCTCTGACTCCGTAGGCTCCGCATTTTTTGAAGGCCGCGGCATTTGTATTATTGAATTAGTAGATTCTAAAAAGCTTCAAGAATTCTCTAATAAATTCGAAGAAGACGGAATCACATTTGAAGAACCTAGCCTGAATCTTTTTTCATTCAACAACCCCGTTGGTGCATGCAAAACTTGCGAAGGTTTTGGAAGCATCATAGGTATTGATGAAAATCTAGTCGTCCCCAATAAAAGTTTATCACTCTACGAAGACGCTATTGTTCCTTGGAGAGGCGAAAAAATGAGCGAATGGAAAGATCAAGTGATCATGAATGCCCGCAAAAGCGACTTCCCTATTCACAGACCATACGCTGAGTTGACGCAAAAACAAAAAGACTTGTTATGGAATGGCGACAAGTATTTCAATGGACTAAATGATTTCTTTAAATTTTTAGAAAGCGAATCATATAAAATCCAATACCGCGTGATGCTTAGTCGATATCGCGGTAAAACATCATGTCCTGATTGCAAAGGAACGCGATTACGTAAAGATGCCAACTATGTAAAAATTGATGGCAAGGGAATATCGGATGTGGTAAACATGCCCATTGGAGAATGTCTTGATTTTTTCTTGAAAATTAAAATAAGCAAGCATGATGAAAAGGTAGCACTTCGCATTCTAACAGAAATTCGAAACCGTTTGAAATACCTCACCGATGTAGGCTTGGAATATCTTACATTGAATAGATTGTCAAACACTCTTTCGGGAGGTGAATCACAACGTATCAACCTAGCCACTAGCCTTGGCAGTAGCCTAGTTGGTTCGATGTACATACTCGATGAACCTTCTATTGGTTTACATCCTAGAGATACGCAAAGACTCATTGGTGTCCTCAAGGAATTGAAATCGCAAGGAAATACAGTGATCGTAGTAGAACACGATGAAGAAGTCATGCGCTCTGCAGACACTGTAATCGACATGGGACCAGAAGCGGGAACAAATGGAGGAAACGTAGTATTCAACGGACACATCGATGAATTAATCAAAAAAGGAAATACACTCACTGCAGATTATCTCTCTGGAAAGAGAATGATCAAAATGGCAAAACAACATAAGCCAGGCAAGGATAAGATTATCATCAAAGGGGCTCGTGAAAACAACTTGAAGAATGTTTCTGTAGAATTTCCTCTCCGTTGCTTCACTGTAATTACTGGCGTAAGCGGCTCTGGAAAATCTAGCCTTGTTCGAGACATTCTATATCCTGCTTTGAAAAAAGAATTAGGTGGTTTCGGTGATGCTCCGGGCGCATTCGATAGCATTGAAGGTGATATTAAAACCATCAAGTCTGTTGAATTCGTTGACCAAAATCCTATCGGAAAAAGCAGCCGTTCTAACCCTGTGACGTATGTAAAAGCATGGGATGAAATTAGAACCTTGTATGCAAGCCTTCCTTTAGCAAAGCAACGAGGTTATAAGCCTACACATTTCAGTTTTAACGTAGATGGGGGAAGATGCGAAGCTTGCGAGGGCGAAGGATATCAGACCATCGAAATGCAATTCATGGCTGACATCAAGCTGCTATGCGAATCTTGCAAAGGCAAACGTTTTAAAGAAGAAATCCTAGAAGTTCAATACAAAGGAAAAAGCGTCAGCGATGTGCTCGACCTTACCGTTGATGATGCCATTGCTTTTTTCTCAGAAGAAAAAGACAAAACCATCAATAAGAACTTACTTGGCAAACTTGGCCCACTTCAACAAGTAGGTTTAGGATATATTGGAATGGGACAAAGCAGCTCTAGTCTAAGCGGTGGTGAAGCTCAACGTATTAAGCTAGCAACTTTCTTAGGCCTCGGTGGCGCTAATAATCATACGCTATTCATATTTGACGAGCCGACCACAGGACTCCATTTTCACGATGTCCAGAAATTAATGGATAGCTTCCAAGCGCTGCTCGATAAAGGACATTCGATACTTGCAATCGAACACAACACTGACGTGATGAAAAGTGCCGATTGGATTATTGACCTCGGCCCTGAGGGCGGAGACAAAGGAGGAAACTTAGTTTACTCAGGTCCTTTAGAAGGATTGAAAAAGGTAAAAAACTCTAACACGGCTAAATTTCTGTAAACAATGTCGTCTCAAAGATGTAATAACAAAAAGACATCTCATGGCTAAATGGATTTTTTTAAGCGCTATGGCATTGATGGTATCATGCGCAACAAGCAACACAGAACAAAAACCACCAGTTCAAAGAACTAATTCAATGGGAAAAATAGAAAGATCAAAAGAAGAGTGGCAAAAGATTTTGACATCTGAGCAATACCGCGTTTTGCGTGAACACGGCACGGAGCGCGCTTTTACAGGTGAATATTATGATCATCACGACAACGGTGTGTATACATGTGCTGGATGTGGGGAAGCACTGTTTGCTTCTGAAACTAAGTTCGAAAGCGGCACAGGCTGGCCTAGCTACTATGCCCCTCTCAATGATTCATGCATCGAAGAATCACGTGATAGCTCATTCGGAATGGTACGCGTTGAAGTTCACTGTGCAAAGTGTAATGGACATTTAGGGCACGTTTTCGACGATGGCCCCAACCCAACAGGTTTGAGATATTGTATCAATTCTGTTTCTCTGAATTTCGCGAAACAACAGTAAGAAATTACTTTGAAGATTGCTTAAAGGTGAAAGCTCCATTGTAATAATGGAAGTTTTCACCTTTTTTATTTCTTCCCATCAAGCAGAAATTCCCCTCCATATTACCTTCAGAGGTGAGTTGCATGATTAATACTTTTTTATCTGCACCAGCATATGACTGCTTGCTATTTGGCAGGCAATACCAAGCTCCATCGCTTGTTGTCAAGTCATCTCCAGTTTTCTCAAAAGCATCTGTATTGATGAGTGCTTCAGTATTGTTGTCGTAATTGTCTTCCGAACCTATTGTAAGCCAAGAGTCAAAACCTAATTCAGGTTTTTCCTTGGATAGTTTTCTATTCAATGTTCTAGAAGTTGGACCATTGAGTGGACTTTGATAAAAAGGTTTGTCCGACTTGATTGAAAGTGGGTGAGCCTTTTCTCCATAAACCATATACACTTGATCGCTATCATTCTCAAGAACTACATAAACACGGATGGTTCTGCCTTTCACAGCACCACCGTTATCAACTTCCTCCACCACTATTCCTTTTACTTGAGAAAGCAGGTTTCCTGCAACAAGCAGAACGAACGCGAAAAGTGCTATAATTTTTTTCATCTTTCCTGATTAGTTTACAACTTTACTGCGCTGCAGACGGCGTGGGCCAAGGCTGTTTGATCTAAACTTACCTTTTTGCTTAGCTATATAGTAACCTAACAATATTTCGTGTGTGTGCGGACTAAGCACTTTAGCATTGGTAGTGGTGATATCATAGCTATATCCCAAAGTGAAGTCCTTGTAAATACCACCAAGCATAAATGCCAAAGCATCTTGATGGCGGTAAGTGAATCCTGCCCAAGCGGCACCTGCATAATTTGCACGAACATTAATATCAAGCTGTGCTGGAGTCACCGTTGTAAAACGAATAAATCCACTTCCTTGAAGGTCCCAATTGTCGTCAAGATAATGTCTATAAGATCCCATGAACTGAAAGTGACGTAGATTTTGGTTGTCATCTGAGGCACCTTGTTCTATTTTTAATCTTGACTGCATCAACTGTGGAATTGAGAAACCTGCATAGTATTTCTCTCCATAAATCAAGAAACCAAATGTTGCATCAATGTTCAATGTCGTCTCAGCCTGCATTCCATTCAGAGCGGCATCAGCCTGGTCTAATACTACTAAAGAGCTATTGTCAAATGTGTATTGACTAGCATTCAAGCTCAAGCCGAAGCTTACTGCATCGAAATTGTTCAAGTCTACATTATAAGCACCAGCAAGTTCAACTCCCGATTCAGAGATTGCCCCGCCAGTGTTATCACTATACATGATTGCACCAAGCCCAATACCGTGAGGAACACTTGTATGTCCACTCGCCATAATTGTAGTAGGAGCCCCCTTGAATCCAGCCCATTGATTGCGATAACTAGCAATGATTGGAGAATACTTCGATTGTGTTCCAGCAGCTGCGGGATTCACCATAAATGTGTTGATCATGAATTGTGATCGACGACCTAATTGCTGAGCATTTGCTGCAGATCCAACAAAAGCAAGGCTAACTAAAAGGAAGAATATCTTTTTCATCTCAGTGTCTCCTTAGTATTTAATGGTTACTGTTCCCATGATTGGATCCTTTTCTTCATCGTATTCGATCAAGAAATAATAGTCAGCCACTGGCAGAGGTTCGCCTTTCAATGTACCATCCCAAGGAGCGTTATATCCTTTTGATTCGAATACAATTTGTCCCCATCTATTGAAGACTTGAACTGTTGCGTCCGGGAAAAATTCTAATCCACCAATCAACCATGTATCATTCGATCCATCGCCGTTTGGAGTAAGTGCATTTGTAATGAAGAAACATCCGATAGTTGGTTCAACAAATACTGAAGTAACCAGTGTACATCCTATATCATCGGTAACACGAACCCCATAAGATTCATTAGAGGAAAGTCCCACTGCTGTTGATGTAGTTTGAAGTAAATCATCGAACCACTGATAAGTGATTGGAAGATTCCCGTTCTGTACGCCTACGGTTGCTGTACCATCTTGCTCATCCCAACATGTTTCAGGTGAAGACCAAGTGGTGAGAACCATATCCGTAATAATGTCTGGAATAACTTCTACTTCCGCTTCCTTCACACATCCCACCTCATCAATCAATTCCACTTCAATAGTTAATTCACCTAAATTAGAAACAGTGAATGTATTGTTACCATTATTGATAATCTGAAGTGTATCTGGACTTATAAACGTAGTTAATTCTCCCGTTCCTCCTAGAACAGAAATAACTGCTCCACCATCCGTCATACCTGTACATGTAGGCGCATCGATATTAAGAATAATTTCAAGAGGAGTTGGTTCGTCAATCGCAAAAGCTAATGGCGCTAGACATTGGTTAGCATCTACAATCGTTAGGTTATAATCTGCTGCGCAAAGCTGGCCAATAGTTCCTGAAGACACGCCAACCAAAGTACCCGGATTTAGCAAGTAGTTGTATGGTGTTGTACCACCTGTAACTGTATAGTTAACGATTCCATCACACTCGCCACCGCAAGTAACATCAATGGTGTTAGTTAAAGTTGCAACTAATAGCGCAGGCTCAGTGATAGTCACGTCATCTGATGCCTCACATCCATTTGCATCATTAATTGTGTATGTATAGTTTCCTGGTGCTAAGTCAGAAATAACTTGAGGAACCGCTGTATTAGAAGGCTGAAGAGTTACAGCTCCAGTTCCGCCGGTAGAAGTAATAACCACTTCTCCATCCGCGAATCCAAAACAAGACACGTTTGATGGACTCAAGTTTATAAGAAGTTCAGCAGGACCTCCGATTACAACATTTTGAATCGGCTGCACACAGCCAACTTCATCGGTGATGTTTACAGTGTATGTTCCCGCACAAAGATTTTCAATTGTACCCGCATTTCCTAAACATGGTGCAACACAGTTACCCGCCGCTGGTGCAGTTTCGTAAGTATAGTTCGCTCCTGTTCCACCTGCTACGTTTGACACATCAATGGTACCGTCACAAATACCGAAACATGAAACCGCTTGAGACGACACTTCGAATGTCACTTGGTTTGGTTCATTAATCTCAAATTCACCAGTCAATGAACATCCGTTGTCGTCAACGATATCGTAGGTGTAAGAATCCGCGCATAATTCATCCGCTGGAGTTAACTGATTATTCGAATTGAAAACTTGTTCGTTAAAAGGACCTGTTCCGCCTTGTATATCAAATACCACTGTTCCGTCGCAACTGTTGAAACAGATTGCATCAGTTAAAGCTGGAGTTACCGCTACCGCATCAGGTTCGATGATTGTAAAATTAAATTCAAGTGAGCAGTTATTTTCATCAACGATATTAACCACGTAGTCTCCCCCATCAAGTTCATCAAAATTGATAGCTAGATTTCCAGTTCCTGTAACCGTTTCAATGATATCCACTCCTAATACAAGATCAACAGTGATTTCACCAGTGCCTCCCTGAACAGTACCTGTAATAGTTCCATTATCGTAGTCGAAACATGGAATATCTGTTGAAGATAATTGAGCTTCAAGTTCTATCGGACAAACAATATCAATTACTTGGTTCACGAAACATCCGTTATCATCTGTAGCAGTCATATCGTATTCGCCACATTCCAAATTTGAAAGCAAGTCGCCACAAGCATTTCCACCTTGTCCGTTTACTTCGATGTCAATTGTTCCTGTACCACCACTGCAGATAAGTTCTATTTCACCTGTTGTTTCACCAAAACATAAAACGCCGTTATTCAATACGGGTTCAAAAACCACTTGAGTTGGTTCAACAATTTGGAAAACCACCGTTGTATCGCGACATCCAGTAGCTTCTTGCATTGCTATGTAATATGACCCAGGAGCTAAACCTACAAGTTCCAATCCATCATCATCATTTAAAAACTCATCAACCAAGGTTCCTGAACCAATAGTATTTCCGCTAAATAGAGAGTAATTTACAGTGCTCATTCCACCGTCTTCAACAGTTACAATGGCATCATCACCAAAACATATAGGATTTTCTACTGTAGGGTTTGTATCCAATGGGAAACCGAGACAAGGATGTTCAATTTGCATACAAATATCTGTAGCCGTTTCAAATTGATTTGTTCCAACTTGGTTTGCTGTTTTATATGAAATATTCACACAACCTTCAAATCCATCACATGAAGTGAATTGTGCAATTTTTACGCGATTATCAGGGCCAGCATATGATACAGCACAAGCACTATTGAATGTCCCCGCGAGAGTTACTGCGTAGTCATCCCAAAAGAAACTACCTCCGTCAAACGGGTTACCGTTTGCTGGTCCTTCAAAAATATCAATCCAATCTTCGCAAAGACCAGCGTTGATAGGAGCGTCACAATTGATTTCTGAGCTGCACTCGTAACCAATGGTCATATAGCTATCAAATGGTTCTGCTTCGTAGCCAGGAATTCCGAAACTGTTCAAACAAGTATTCTCTGAACCAAAAGCTGTTTCCGATTCAAACTGGAATAGCCCACACGGAAAATTGAAATATGTGGTATTCACCGGATCGAATAGACAATCGAAAACAGGAGACTCTTCTCCGTAAACCGCGAAAAGATAATTTTCTGAGTTTGCGAAATTGATGAACACTTCATAGGTGACATAACCAGTCAAGTCTATTGCTCCATAATTGCCATAATGTACAGTGTACTCGATTTCATAAGCAGGATTAGCCAATTGAGCTTTGGCTGAATTGGTTATGGTGCAAAAAAGAAAGAACAGGACAGCTATCCGGTAGAAATTCTTCATGTTTTGGTTTTTGGCTTTAAATACAAGTCGAGAAAAAGATCTCAAACGTTGCCTCAACGTGGGGCGGCGCGGTGCGAATTTAGTAATAAAACGCTTGAAAAAAAAGCAGAAAGTCGATCTCGAAATAATGGATAGGTATTCAAGTTACCGTGACGACCACCCACCAAGGTTGTAAACTGTATATCATTAATTCCCTGCGCTTTATGGTAAAGTTTCATTGCCGAGCGATGAGGAACGATTTTATCCTTGGTACCATGGAATATATGAACAGGGCATTGAACATGAGGCAAATACAAGTCACTTCGCAATTTGTAACGCAATAACGCAGCAGCAGGTAAAATTGGCAACTTGTGATTGGCCACATCAATCAGACTAAAAAAAGGAGTCTCAAGCACCAAGGCTTCAGCTTTACGCCTGGAGGCTAACTTGGTCGCAAATCCAGTCCCAAGACTACGACCGTAAATTATAATTGGTTGGCTTTCATATTTTGACGAAATAAAGTCATAGCAAAATTCCACATCGCGATGAAGCTTCGCCTCGCTTCGTGAGCCCTCACTTTCTCCATAACCTCGATAATCCAAAGCAAAGACATCAAACCCATATGAGCAAAGTTCCTCTGCCATGAATTGCCAGCGCTTCAAACTCCCCGTATTACCGTGCAAGTAAAAAATCAATCCTCTTGGATTTTCGGCCTTCAATAAAATAGAATGAATTTTCCCCTGATGAGGTGTATCTAAATTAAACTCCTCTATTGGAGTGCTTACTTTAGTTCTAAAATGATCTGGAATAAAACTCGGGACGAATATAAAACTCTCTTGAAAGAAGAAATAAATCACACAAATAGCTGCATATACTAGCATTAAAACAACTAGAATATGCAGCGCTATTTCCATTTTTTATTTTTTAAAATTGAAGCACCTTCTCAACGAGGCTGTGCAATCTATTATTGGCCAAGAAGTTTTTTTCGAGCTCTGCATTGAAAGGAATTGGAGTATCCAAACTTCCACATCTCATAACTGGCGCATCCAAATGAGAAAAGCAATTTTCGGTAATACGCGCAGATATTTCCCCTCCGATTCCACCAGTTGTAGAATCTTCATGAAGAACCACTACCCTTCCAGTTTTCTTAACCGATCGATAAATAGTTTCCATGTCAAGAGGAGCAAGCGTCCGTAGGTCAATTAGGTCGGCTGATAGTTCAGGGTGTTGATTCAAATAGTCCAGTCCCCAATGCACGCCATATCCATAACTGATGATGGTCAGATCAGAGCCTTCTTTTAGAAGGTTAGCTACTCCAAAAGGCAATGTGTAGTAACCTTTAGGCACTTCACTTTCTATGCTTCTATACAATGCTTTATGTTCGAAGAAAAGAACTGGATTGGGATCTTCAAAAGCCTGACACAACAAGCCTTTGGCATCATGTGGAAAGGCAGGATATGCAATCTTTAATCCTGGAGTATGGAAAAACCATGCTTCATTGCTCTGACTATGGAATGGACCTGCTGCTACTCCCGCCCCTGTTGGCATTCGGACAACCACGTCTGCATTTTCTTCCCAACGATAATGGAGCTTTGCAAGATTATTTACAATTTGATTGAAACCACAAGTTACGAAATCAGCGAACTGCATCTCTACCATGGCCTTGTATCCTTTAATACTCAAGCCGAGGCCTGTTCCAATGATTGCTGATTCACATAAAGGAGTGTTTCGAACACGATCTGCCCCAAATTCCTCGAGAAAACCTTCCGTTACTTTGAACACCCCACCATACTTTGCGATGTCCTGCCCCATTAAAACCAACTTCGAGTGCTTGCGCATACTCTCTTTTAATCCATCGCTCACAGCATCGATCAATCGCAATTTTGATGTCTCTGCACTAGCAGGTGCAACAAAGCTTTTATCATCGAACGACTTGAATAAATCGTTGTGTTCTCTTTCTGTGCTTGGTGTAATGTTCGGCAAGTCGTAAGCTTCTTTCAAAGAGTCATTGATCTCCTGCTTGATATCATTGCGCCAATTCAAAACATCATCTTGGGTAATGATTCTTTCAGACAACAACCACAATTCAAAATTGGTCACAGGGTCTTTTGACTCCCAAGACTCAATCAGTCCCTCAGGGTAATATTTTGTTCCGCTTGCCTCTTCATGTCCGCGCATTCTGAAGGTCATAAACTCAAGAATAATTGGGCGAGGCTTATTACGAATACTCTCAGCCAAGCGCTTCACTGTCGTATATACTTCAATGATATTATTTCCATCAATCTGAACAGCATCCTCACTTGGAATGCCATACCCAATTGCTTTATCAATAAATTGTTTGCATTTAAACTGTTCTCTACTAGGAGTCGAAAGACCCCAAGAATTATTCTCAATACCGAAGATGACAGGCAAATCCCACACACTAGCAACATTTAGCGCTTCGTGAAAATCACCTTCACTTGCACCACCATCCCCGCTAAAAACTATCGTAGCCTTTTTATCACCACCCATTTTATTAGCAAGCGCGATACCATCTGCAATGCCCAATTGCGGACCTAAGTGAGAAATCATCCCTACTAAATGATGTTCTTTTGTACCGAAGTGAAAAGAACGATCTCGGCCTTTTGTAAATCCTTCATCCTTTCCCTGAAACTGAGCAAAAAGTCTCTTCAATGGAAGATCTCTACCAGTGAAAATCCCGAGGTTTCTGTGCATTGGAAGAATGTACTCATCCTTTTGCATACCTAGCGCAACGCCCACGGAGATGGCTTCTTGACCATATGAGCTAAACCACTTGCTAATTTTGCCGAGTCGCAATTGACTCAACATTTTTTCTTCAATCAAACGTGGCTTTAGAATAGCCTTATATAATGTCACAAGCTCATCATTTGATAAGCCAGATTTTTTAAACTTGATAACAGGTTTTGTTAGCGTTGTCATGCTAGATTTCTATTTAAATGCGAAAGTACTTTGAATATCCATATTCTTCGCCTAATTCAGAAAAAAACTCAACAAAAATGACCTTGATTTATTTACCTATATATTTGAAGAATATTTAACCAACCACTTATCAAAAAACAATGGCATCAAAAATTTTGGTCGACATCAAGAAAGAGATTTCTCGTCTTGAGTCTCAAATTAAGACCTTGGTCGAAGCCGCAAACATGATTGCGGAAGTTCAGACGGGCCGCGGAAGAAAAACAAAAATCTCTTCGCAAGTCGAGTCGATTGTTAAAAACGCCTCTAAAAAACCAGGTAAAAGAGGAACGGGAAAAAGAGGGCGTCCAAAGGGAAGCAAAAATGGTCCTGATGCAAAAAAAACTGGTCCAAAAGGCCCGGAAAAAAAAGTAGTTAAAAAAACTACAACTGGAAAAAGAGGACGTCCAAAAAAGACGGCATCTAACACAGCAGGCGCGTCTAACTAAAATTAGATATCGCTCAAAACTGAACTAAAATTGAATTCACTACTCCCAAACGCCTTGAAAAATTAAAACTTTCAAGGCGTTTTTATTTTGCATCTTTGCACTATAATTTTTTTGGTTGAATAGACCAACTCCCACTATGTCAAAAATTTTCCAACTTGCTGAACACGCGGCTGATTCAGCAAAAATCATTTCTTATGTCCGCCATCAAGATGGCTCCGTAAAAAAAGATGACACTGTCGTGATTTTAAAAAAATCCATCGATGCCCGTCAAAAACAAGTGAAGATGAATCTCAAGGTTGAGATTTTTGGAAAGGATGAAAAAATCCCTGAGCGTTTTGTACCTAAAGTATATAAAAATGTAGCTGATGCTAAATCGGTGATTGTCGTTGGAGCAGGTCCTGCAGGGCTTTTCGCGGGACTCCGACTCATTCAAGAAGGGCTTAAACCTATTGTCATTGAGCGTGGACTTGACGTTCAAGCAAGAAGAAGAGATTTAGCAGCATTAAATCGTAAGCATATCGTTAATCCAGAATCTAACTATTGCTTTGGTGAAGGCGGAGCTGGCACTTACTCAGACGGTAAACTATACACAAGAAGCACCAAGCGAGGAGATGTTGAATCCATACTTGAAACGCTTGTCCAATTTGGCGCTCATGAAAACATCCTGACGGAAGCACACCCGCATATCGGAACTAATAAGCTCCCTCAAATCATTGCGGCAATCAGAAATGAAATTATTGCTTGTGGTGGCGAAGTTAAATTTCAGCATAAAGTCACTGACTTAATACTTGAAGATAACTCATTGAAAGGTGTTATATGTAATGAGAATATCCACATGGCTGCAGAAGCCGTGATATTGGCAACGGGGCATAGTGCTCGAGATATTTTCCAATTGCTTCACGATAGAAAAATCCTGATTGAGTTTAAGCCATTCGCTTTGGGAGTGCGCGCCGAACATCCACAAGAGGTAATCGACACGATTCAATATCATTGTGATGCTCGTGGTGCATTTCTGCCTCCGGCATCCTACAGCCTTGTGCACCAAGTGAATGACCGCGGAGTCTACTCCTTTTGCATGTGTCCTGGTGGAATCATCGCTCCTTGTGCTACATCACCTGGCGAAATCGTCACCAACGGTTGGTCTCCCAGCAAAAGAAATAATCCCTGGGCAAATTCAGGAATAGTGGTTTCAGTCAATTGGGAAGACATTCCTGAGTTCCATAAATTCGGACCACTAGCAGGATTGGAGTTTCAGAAATCTGTAGAACAAAAATGTTGGGAAGCGGGAGGCAAATCCCAAACCGCTCCGGCACAAAGAATTTCAGATTTTATTATAAAGAAAAAATCGACCTCCCTTCCTACTTGCTCATATCACCCCGGCATTGTGAGTGTCAACATGCATGAAGTGTTACCTCCATTCATATCTAAAACACTTCAAGAAGGCTTTGTTGCTTTTGGAAAAAAAATGAAAGGATACTTACATCCTGATGCAATTATAGTAGGTCCTGAATCGCGCACTTCGTCACCGGTTCGCATTCCTCGAAATCAAGACACGATGATGCATCCAGAAATCGAAGGGCTCTATCCATGTGGAGAAGGTGCTGGATTTGCAGGTGGTATTGTAAGTGCAGCAATTGATGGCGAAAAAATAGCAAAGATGATTGCTGAAAAGATCTTAGCGAGCTAATTCGCTTAGCTCTTTTCCTACTAAAGAGCCAATTGCAACTCCCATTCCTCCCATGCGCACCCCGACAAAAAGGCTGTCACTTATCTTAGTTACAATGGGCTTTTTGACATCTCCTAAGCCTAAAATGCCCGACCAACGGTAGTCAATTTTAATCTCCTCATCCGTTATATAATTCGTAATAAATGAGGAAATTTTATCTTGAATTAAATCTGTCAACCCGAAAACCTGAGTATTCTCTTCCTCTATTGCCGAGTTTCTAAAACCTCCAATTAAAATCCGATCATCAATCGATCTAAAATAGATGTACCCTTCATCCAAATGATACGTCCCCTGCGGAATTGGGCGAAGTAATCTATTCGTAACTACCACTTGATTTCGTGCGGGTCTGACCTCTAAATCAGGAATTAAATTTTTCGCAAATGCATTGACACAAATAAAAATTCGTTCCGCTAAAATTTCGGTATCATCCACGAAGACAGAACTGCTGTTCTGAT
>Ga0315907_10002047_pt1 | contig 26200 bp, 22 predicted proteins | sample LakEriMetagenome_3_FD_203525 | JGI IMG/M metagenome (GOLD analysis project Ga0315907, IMG submission 203525) | Freshwater fungal communities from buoy surface, Lake Erie, Ohio, United States - Buoy 12 MA123 | ecosystem: Environmental > Aquatic > Freshwater > Lake > Lake biofilm | place: USA...
GGCCCCACCGTATCGATGATGCCCGCCCCGTCCGAATGCGGGATCACGCGCGGATAGACGGCGTTGCGCGAAGCAACCGCGCGCGCTTTGACGTCGGATGGGTTCACGCCCGAGGCGGCGAGTTTGACGCGCACTTCGCCCGGTCCCGGAACCGGATCGGGCAACACGGCCAGCGACAGAACTTCGGCCGCCGGCCCGAACGACGAATAGATCGCAGCGCGCATGTTTCTTTCCCCCCGCCTTTCGCTATGGGCGAATCGAAGCGAGGGACGAGCTTAGCGGTTTCGCGCCTGCCAAGCGCGCATTTGGGCGATCTCCCGCTCCTGGTCGCGAATGATGCCCTCGGCCAGCGTGCGGATCTCGGGATCGGATCCGTGCTGGATCACGATGCGCGCCATCGCGACGGCACCCTCGTGGTGCGCAATCATGCCGGCCACAAAATCTTTGTCGGCATTGCCGCTGTAGCGGATGTCCATGTCCTTGTGCATTTTGTCGTTCGCGGCACGGTAGGCGCGCGTTGCGGGCGAATCGTTGGCCGAGCCGCCGCGGTGGCCTGCGTGCTGAGCCACTGCGGGGCCGCCGACGAGAAGTGCCGCCACGAGGGCGACAAATGTGCTTCTGCGAATCATTGCGTTTGGGTCTCCTTCGAAAAGACACGCGATTGTGCGCGGACAATGTTTTAGCCACCCTGCCCCGCAGGAAGGTCAAGCCGATTGCCAGCACCGCTTGAGGGGTCTAATTTCCACTGTCTTTTTTCCGTCCCATCGCACCCCAAGGAAGCCCCTATGTCGATCGTCGCCGACCGTCTCCAGCGCGTGAAGCCGTCGCCCACCATTGCCGTATCGATGAAGGCGGCCGAACTCAAAGCCGCCGGCAAGGACGTGATCGGCCTGGGTGCGGGCGAGCCCGATTTCGACACGCCGCAGAACATCAAAGACGCCGCCAAGCGCGCGATCGACGCGGGCGACACGAAGTATACGGCCGTCGATGGCACGCCCGCGCTCAAAAAGGCGATCATCGCGAAGTTCGAGCGCGAAAACGGCCTCAAATACGCCGCCAACCAGATCACGGTCGGCACGGGCGGCAAGCAGGTGCTCTACAACGCGCTGATGGCCACGCTGAACCCCGGCGACGAAGTCATCGTGCCCGCACCCTATTGGGTGAGCTACCCCGACATGGTGATCCTCGCCGAGGGCACGCCGGTCGAAGTCGCGTGCTCGGAGAACCAGAATTTCAAGCTGACCCCCGAAGCGCTCGAAGCGGCGATCACGCCCAAGACCAAATGGGTGATCCTGAACTCGCCTTCGAACCCGACCGGGGCTGCCTACTCGGCCGCCGACCTCAAGGCGCTTGCCGACGTGCTGCTGCGCCATCCGCATGTCTGGATCATGACCGACGACATGTACGAACATCTGCTCTACGACGATTTCAAATTCGCCACGATCGCGCAGGTCGAGCCGAAGCTCTACGACCGCACTTTGACCGTGAACGGCGTGTCGAAAGCCTATTGCATGACCGGCTGGCGCATCGGCTATGCGGGCGGTCCCGCCGCCCTCATCAAGGCCATGCAGGCGATCCAATCGCAATCGACCTCGAACCCGAGTTCGGTGAGCCAGGCCGCCGCTGTCGAAGCGCTGAATGGCCCCAACGGCTTCATCGCCGAGCACAACAAGGCGTTCGTCGAGCGGCGCAACATGGTCGTGAAGATGCTGAACGAGGCCAAGGGCCTGCGCTGTCCGATGCCGGACGGCGCGTTCTATGTGTTTCCGTCCTGTGCGGGCACGATCGGCAAGAAGACGCCCGAGGGCAAAACCATCCAGACCGATACGGATTTCGTGACGTATCTCTTGGAGAGCGTGGGCGTTGCGGTCGTGCAAGGCTCGGCCTTCGGATTGGCGCCCTATTTCCGCATCTCCTACGCCACGTCGTCCGAAGTTCTGCGCGAGGCCTGCACGCGCATCCAGAAGGCCTGTGCGGCACTGACGTAAGCGCCGTTCGGGCGGGGGAGAGATAACGCGTGAAAATCGTATTCGTCGGGGCCGGCGGGGTTGGCGGCTATTTTGGTGCGCGCCTTGCCGCCGCCGGTGCCGACGTGGCGCTGATCGCGCGCGGGCCGCATCTTGCGGCCATTCGCGGCCAGGGCCTGGCGGTCGAATCCGCACTCGGCAATCTGCGCCAGAAGATCCGCGCCGAGGCCGATCCCGCCGCCATCGGCCCGGTCGATCTCGTGCTGCTGGCCGTCAAATTGTGGGACGTCGAAAGCACCATCGAGCAGATCCGCCCCTTGATGGGGCCGACGACGCACGTGGTGTCGCTGCAAAACGGCATTGATTCGCCGAAGATGCTGGCGGCGGCCTTCGGGTCGGCGCAGGTACTCGGCGGCGTTGCGCACATCGCAACGACGATCGCTGGGCCCGGCACCATTCGCCATACCGGCACGCTCGCGCGCCTCACGATCGGCGCCTTCGGCAATCCGCAGCACGAGAAAGCCGCCGCCTTCGTTGCGGCCGCAAAGGCTGCCGGCATCGACGCCGTGCTGAGCCCCGACATTGCGCGCGCGATCTGGGAGAAGTTCGTCTTCCTCTCGGCCTTCTCTGCGATCACGGCGGCCTCAAGGCTTGCCAAGGGCGTGTTGTGGCGCGATGCGGCCGCACGCGGTCTCTACGAAAACTTGGTGCGCGAAGCGGTCGCCGTGGCGCGCGCCGAGAAGATCGACTTGGCACCCGACCAAGTCGAAAAAACAGTGGCGCAAGCAGCCGCCTTGCCGGACGGCATGAAGGCCTCGATGCTGCACGACCTCGAACGCGGCGCAAAACTCGAGCTGCCGTGGCTGTCGGGAGCGGTCGTGCGCATGGCAAACGCGCACGGGCTCGCCGCCCCGTCGCATGCCGCCATCGTCGGCCTGCTGCAGCCGTTCGCGCAAGGCACGCCGCATGTTCATTCGTGAAATCGACACGCTGCTGAAGAAACACGATCCGCGCTGGCGGTTCGCTCTCTTTCTGATTTTTCTGATCGCCTGCGTGCAGTCCGTTGCCATCGTGGCGCGGCCCTTGCCGATCAACGCGCTGATCGACGGTGCCAAGCCGCAAAGCTGGTGGGGCGCCATCGAGGCCGCCCTTGTCGGCGACGGCAACCGCATCTGGTTCTACGTCATTGTGATCTTCGCGATCGAAGTCCTCGTCTTTTGCTTTTTCCTTTTGTCCGAGTATCGCACCTCGGCCCTGTCCGAGCGCATCATCCGCTCGATCCGCGGCTCGATAGCACTCAACCTGCTGCGCGGCCCCTATGCGCGCCTGTCGAAGCTCGGTGCAGGCGGTGTGCTGGCCGCCGCTGCGGGCGATCTCGAAGCCGTGCAGCGCCTGCTGCGCGAAGCGCTCGTGCACGCGGGCGTGGCCGTGCTGCAGATTTCGCTGATGCTCGTCGTGATCTTTTTTGTGGAGAGCTGGCTCTTTTACATCTTGGTCGTCGAGATCGCGTTGCTGGCGGGCGGCATTGCGATCTACGCCAATTGGCGCAAGCAGCGCTATCTGACCAAAATGGGCCTCGACCAGGGCTATCTCGGCTATCTCGCCGCCCTCTACCAGAAGAATCTCGATCTGCGCTTCACCGGCCTCGGGGCCATCTATCTCGTGCGGCTTCTGTCGGGCGCGCGGCGCTTGATGCGCATCAATCTGCTGCTGTGGCGCCGCCATGCGCTCTATCACGGGCTCGTCGAGTTCGTGATCGGCATGTCGGCGGCCGTGTGCTTGGTGCTGCTGTTCGTGACGTCGGAGGGCGGGCCGCCGCCCATCGGCAAGTTCCTGATCTTCGCCTACTACACGATGCTGATCTTCCCGAATCTGAGCCGCATCGGCGAAGCCTGGCCGATGATCAACGACGCGCGGCTGGCTTTGAAGCGCATCTCGGCCTCGACCGACGGGCTCGACGCCGTCCTCGCCGACAAGGCGCAGCGCCCGGCCGCTTCGTTCGGCGAGATCCGCTTCGAAGAAGTCGGGCTCGTGTCCGAGCGCGGCGAAACGCTGCTGCATCCTTTTTCGTTTTCGATCCGGGCGGGCGACAAGATCGGGCTGTTCGGCGACTCAGGGGCGGGCAAAACCACGCTGATCTTCATGCTGCTCGGCATGCACCGACCGTCGTCGGGCCGCGTCACCGTCGACGGGCGCGACGTGACGTCGCTGAGCCTCACCGACCGTAAGCGGCTGTTCTTCTTCGCGCGTGCTGCGACCGCGTTCGTGGCGGGCGACGTCGAAGACAACGTGGCCATCTTCCGCCACCTGTCGGAAGACCTTTGGCAGCAGACGCTCGAGCGCGTGCGCATGGACAAGCGCATCGAAGCCGAGCCCGAGCGGCGCAAAGCTTCCGTCGGCGACAAAGGCGAGCCGTTTTCGGGCGGCGAGCAACAGCGCCTCGCATTCGCGCGTGCGTTGCTCACGGATTCGCCGTGCCTGATCCTCGACGAAACCTTGGCCTCGCTCGACGAGGACACCGAGATGTTCATGCTCGGCCGCCTGCTCGCCGATTTCCCGGAAAAGACCCTGATCTGCGTGTCGCACCGCAAGCAGGTCGCAACCTTGTTCGACCGCCGCATCGAAGTGAAGCGCGGCGGCTTCGTGCGCATGATTGAGGAGCCGAAATGACCGCCACATTCGACGCAAAAACCTGCGCCGCCGCTTTGTTCGAGGCCCGCAAGGCCGCCCGCAAAATCGATTGGCCGACGACCGGCCCGCAAACGCCGGCCGACGCCTATGCGGTGCAAGCGGCGCTGGCCGAGCTTTCCGGCGGCGCCGTGCCGGGCTGGAAGGTCGGCAATCTCACGGCCGCGCAACAGGAAAAATCAAAGATTCCCAGCGTCACCACGGGCGCGTTGCTGGCGCCGTGGTTCGGGCCAAGCCCCGTGCGCTGGCGGCTTGCCGATTTCCTCGTTCCCAAGCTCGAATGCGAATTCGCGTTTTCGCTTCGGATGGATTTGCCGAAGCGCGAGCAGCCCTATTCGCGCGACGAGGTCGCGGCCGCCGTCGCCGCCTTGCACCCCGCGATCGAGATTTTCGACACGCGGCTTGCCGTATCCTCGCCGATCGGCGGGTTGGCCGATTGCATGGCAAGCGGCGGCTTCACTTACGGGCCCGGATTTGCCGATTGGAAAAAGCTCGATCTCGGCAAACACACGATGACGCTCGCCCTCGACGGTGCGGAAGTGGCAAAGGGCAGCGGGGCCGAAATTCTCGGCGATCCGTTTGCAGCCCTCGTGCTGATGGCGAACAATCCGCCTGCGTGGAACGCCTTGCGCAAAGGCGCGATCGTGACAACGGGTTCGTGTATCGTGCCGTATCTGGCATCCAAAACAGGCACTTACACGGCCGATTTCGGCGTGCTGGGCAAAGTCGAAATCGCAATGTTTTAGCGCTTCTTGACAGTATTTTAGAATTATTCTAATATCCAAATCGAAGGAGAAGACCCATGAAAGTCGATATCGGCCTCAAAGAAAACGCGCGCAAGACCGCCGCCGAAGCCCTCGGCCGCGTGCTGGCGAGCAGCTACATGCTCTACGTGAAAACGCAGAGCTTCCACTGGAACGTCGAAGGGCCGTTCTTCGCACCCCTGCATGCGCAATTCGGTTCGCAGTACGAAGCCTTGGGAGGCGCGATCGACGAAATCGCCGAACGCATCCGCGCCCTCGGGTTTGCCGCCCCCGGCAGCTTGACGCAGTTCAAGAAACTGTCGGCGGTCGAAGAGCAGACAGGCACGCCGAAGGCCGAGAAGATGATCGCCGAACTGTTGGCCGACCACGAGACCTTGGCCAAGCTGGCGCGCGAGACCAAAGACATCGTCGAGCGCGTCGGCGACGCGGAGTCGGGCGACCTCATGGTCGAGCGCATGACCGAACACGGCAAGACCGCTTGGATGCTGCGCGCCCAGCTCGCCTGAGACTTCAGACTCAGCTGATCCAGGCGATACGCAGAATGTTGGTTGCCCCCGGCGTGCCGAACGGCACGCCGGCGGTGATCGCGATCGTGTCGCCGGGATCGGCGAAGCCTTCGGCCTTGGCGACCTCGCAGGCCTTTTCGACCATTTTCGTGAACGAGGCGAACTCGTCCGACACGTGCGTGTGCGTTCCCCAGCACAGCACGAGGCGGCGCGCCGTGCGCCGATTCTGCGTCAAGCACAGGATCGGCGCTTCCGGCCGCTCGCGTGCGGCGCGCAAAGCCGTCGAACCCGAAGTGGTGAAGGTCACGATCGCCGCCGCCTTGATCGTGCGAGCGACTTGCGCCGCCGCCGCCGTGATCGCGTCCGACGCGGTCGCCTCGGGGGCCGAATGGTCGGCATCCATGATCGGGCGATACAAGGGATCGCGTTCGACGCGGCCGATGATGCGCTCCATCATCGACACCGCCTCGACCGGATGTTTGCCCGACGCGGTTTCTGCCGACAGCATCACGGCGTCGGCCCCGTCATAGACGGCCGTCGCGACGTCGGAGGCTTCGGCGCGCGTCGGTGTGGGCGCTTCGATCATCGATTCGAGCATCTGCGTTGCGACGATGACCGGGCGGCCGAGCCGGCGCGCGGTGCGCACGATGCGCTTCTGCAAGGCCGGCACGTCTTCGGGCGGCATTTCGACGCCGAGATCGCCGCGCGCCACCATCACCGCATCGGCCAATTCGACGATCTCCTCGAGCCGTTCGATGGCCGAGGGTTTTTCGAGCTTGGCGCAAACGCCGGCCCGGCCTTGCACGAGCTTTTTGGCTTCCGCCATGTCGTCGGGCCGCTGCACGAACGAAAGTGCGATCCAATCCACGCCCATCTCGAGCGCGAAATCGAGATCGCGCCGGTCTTTTTCGGTAAGGGCGGAGATCGGCAGCACCGTGCCCGGTACGTTGACGCCCTTGCGGTCGGAGATGGTGCCGCCGACCAGCACCTTGCAAAGTGCGTGCGTCGGCGAGGTTTCGAGCGCTTCGAGGCGCAGCTTGCCGTCGTCGACGAGCAGATGCTGGCCGGGGCTGAGGGCCGCGAAAATCTCGGGATGGCGCAAGGGGGCGCGCGTCTCGTCGCCGGGCGTGGCGTCCATGTCGAAGCGGAACGTCGCCCCCGCCGTTAGTTTCGCCGAGCCTGCCTTGAACGTGCCGACGCGCAGCTTGGGCCCTTGCAGGTCGGCAAGGATCGCGATCGGGCGGCCGGTTTTGGCTTCGAGCGCGCGCAGCTGGTCGTAGCGCTTTTTGTGGTCCTCGTGCGCGCCGTGGCTGAAATTGAGCCGGAAAACATCGGCACCGGCTTTGAACAAGGCTTCGATCGTCGCACTGTCGCTTGTGGCAGGCCCAAGCGTGGCGACGATTTTGGTGGCGCAGATGCGGCGCATGCGGCGGTTCGCTCCGTGTCGGGCGGCCCTTTGCGACCGCGTTTATCGGATCACTATAGCGCGAAAATCGTTGACGTTGGTATGGGTGGGACCGGTCGTCACGAGATCGTCAAGTTTAACGAAAAATCCGTAGCCGTCATTGTCGGCAAGGCGCTCGGATGCCGACAAACCAAGTACCGCTGCGCGGACGAGCGTGTCGGGGGCGACGATGGCGCCGGCGTTTGCTTCGGTGCCGTCGATGCCGTCGGTATCGCCCGCAAGCGCCCACACGTCGGCAAGCCCGTCGAGCGCCACGGCCAAGCCGAGGGCGAACTCCGCATTGCGCCCGCCGCGCCCCTGCCCGCGCACGGTAACCGTCGTCTCGCCGCCCGACAGCAGCACGCACGGGGCCGCGACAGGCCCGTGGCCCCCTTTGATGCGGCGCACGAGGTCGGCGTGTGCTGCCGCCACGTCGCGCGCTTCGCCTTCGAGATCGGGGCCGAGCGAATGCACGGCAAAGCCAGCAGCGCGCGCGATCTCGGCCGCACGGTCGAGCGACTGGATGGGTGCCGCAATCATGCGATAGGCCGCATGCGGCAGCGCCTTGGGCGTTTCGGCTGCGGGATCGTTGAGGCGTGCGGCGATTTCGGGTGCCGGCACGATGCCGTATTTCGCAAGGACGGCGCGCGCATCGCCAAGCGTCGTCGGGTCGGGCACGGTGGGGCCTGAGCCGATCGTCGAAGGATCGTCGCCGGGCACGTCCGAAATACCCAGCGTGAGCACGCGCGCGGGGGCGGCCGCGGCGGCAAGCCGGCCGCCCGAAATCGTCGACAGGTGTTTGCGCACCGTGTTGATCTCGACGATGTTGGCCCCCGATTTGAGCAGCGCCGACGTCAGCGCGCGGAACATCTCGAGCGTGATCGGCGGAGCCGGATTGCTGAGCACGGCCGAGCCGCCGCCGGACATCAACGCGAGCACCAAATCTTCGCGCCCGAGACCGCGCACAAAGTCCATCATGCGCGCCGCCGCCGCCATGCCGGCCGCATCGGGTACCGGGTGTGCGGCCTCGACGATCTCGATGTGCTTGCACGCGACGCCATGGCCGTAGCGCGTGACGACGAGCCCCTCGAGCTTGCCTTGCCAATTGTCTTCGACCGCGCGCGCCATCGCGGCCGACGCTTTGCCCGCCCCCACCACCACGAGGCGGCCCTTGGGCGGCGGCGGCAGAAAGGCCGGAATGCGCAACGCCGGTTGGGCCGCCGCGATGGCGGCTTCGAACAACGACAAGAGAAGGCGGCGCGGGTCGGTCATATCTGCGACCGAGCCTAGCAGGTGCGCGCGGTTGGACGCTATACTCGGCCGCGAATCATGGATCTGTTGCCGCTTCTCGAAGCCGACGAGCTTCCCGTTTTTTTCGCACGCCCGGCCGAGCGGCCGACGCCGTTGGTTCTGCTGTGCGACCATGCCGGGCGCGACGTGCCGCGGGCCCTTGGCGACATGGGGGTGCCGCGCGCCGACTGGGACCGCCACATTGCGTGGGACATCGGCGCTCTGGCCGTCGCCCAGCATTTGGCCAAGCGCTTCGGCTGCGCTTTGATCGAGAGCCGCTATTCGCGCCTGGTGCTCGACTGCAACCGCCGCACCGACGATCCGGGCCTGTGCCCTGCCGTTGCGGACGGAACACCCGTTCCCGCCAACCAGGAATTGACGCCGGCCGCCCGCGCGCGCCGCGTGGCCGAATTGCACGCGCCCTACCACGACGCGATCCGCAGCGTGCTTGCGAACATGCGCGCGAGCGGCCACGTGCCGGTCGTCGTGTCGATGCATTCCTGCACGCCGGTGTTCAAGGGCTTTGCGCGGCCGTGGCATATTGGCGTGCTGTGGCGCTCGGACCCGCGCTTGCCCGTCCCCTTGATGGCGGCCTTGCGCGCGCGCGGCGACATCGAAATCGGCGACAACCAGCCCTACGATGCGCGCGACGGCCACGGCTTCACGATACGCGAACATTGCGAAGAGACAGGCTATCCGCACGCGCTGATCGAGATCCGCCAGGACCTCATCGACACACATGCGGGTGCGGCCAGATGGGCCGCGATCTTCGGCGACGCACTCGAGCCCCTGCTGGCGCGCAAAGAGCTGCGCCGCGTCGAGGTCTATGCGTGAGAGAGCCCGCTTTCACGCTGGGCCTCGAGGAAGAGTACCTGCTGGTCGATAAGCACACGCGCGATCTTGCGCGCGATCCGCCTGCCGACCTTGTGGCGCGCTGCGAAGCCGCCCTTGTAGCCCAAGGCCAGGCAGGCCAGGTGAGCCCCGAGTTCTTGCGCGCCCAGCTTGAAGTGCAGACCGGCGTGTGCCGCACCGCCGGCCAGTTGCGCGCCGAACTCGTGAAACTGCGGCGTGCAATCGTCGCCGTCACGGGCGAGGCAGGGCTTGCCCCCATCGCGGCTTCGACGCATCCATTCGCCAAATGGCGCGGCGTCGAGGCGACCGATAAGGATCGCTATCGCGCCCTCGAGCGCGATCTGCAGGGTGTCGGTCGTCGCCTCGTGATTTGCGGGCTGCATGTGCATGTCGGCATCGACGACGACGAGTTGCGCGTCGATCTCATGAACCAGATCGGCTATTTCCTGCCGCATCTGCTGGCCCTCTCGACGTCGTCGCCGTTCTGGCGCGGCGAGGATACGGGCCTCGCAAGCTACCGGGTCGCCATATTCAACGAACTCCCGCGCACGGGCCTGCCCGACCATTTCGAAAGCTACGGCGAATATCGTCGCCAACTCGAACGGCTGGTGGCGGCGGGCCTCATCGACGATGCCTCGAAACTCTGGTGGGATGTGCGCCTCTCCGCGCGCTTTCCCACGCTCGAGATGCGCATCACCGACATGTGCCCCTATCTCGACGACGCGGTCGCGATCGCCGCCCTCTATCAATGCCTTTTGTCGATGCTGTGGCGCCTCAAACGCCAGAACCAGCGCTGGCGCATCTATCCGCACATGCTGGTGCGCGAAAATCGCTGGCGCGCGCAGCGCTACGGCTTCGATGCGGGTCTCGTCGATTTCGGCAAGGACCGCATCGTCGATTTTGCGGGCCTGCTCGAAGAACTTTTCGAACTTGTCGCCCCCGACGCCGCAAGGCTCGACTGCACGGCCGAAATCGCGAACGCGCGCACGATCCTGGCACGGGGTACTTCCGCCCATCGCCAGCGCCAGGCTTACGCGCGCGCATTGGCCGACGGTGCGGACCGGCACGAAGCGCTTGTCGCCGTGGTGGACGGGCTGATCGCCGAAACCGCGTCCGGTTTGTCGTAAGGGCGCGACCGCCCTATATTGCGGCCACACACCCCCGTGCTGGAGACACACCATGGCCGCCGATCTCGATCCCAAGACCCGCACCGAGCTTGAAGCCGCCGCGTTTCGGCGCCTCGTGCAGCATCTGCAGGAACGCACCGACGTGCAGAATATCGACCTTATGAATTTGGCCGGTTTCTGCCGCAACTGCCTGTCCAAATGGTATCTGGCCGAAGCCCAGACGCGCGACGTGGCGCTCACCGACCCACAAGCGCGCGAAATCGTCTACGGCATGCCGTACGACGAGTGGAAGGCCAAGCACCAGGCGCCGGCGGACGCTGCCAAACAGGCCAAATTCGCCGAGACACACAAGCACTAACGCTATCCACAGGCTGGGGAAGAAAAGTCCCTAGCGGGGACCCGCGCGAATCGGTAGCTTCGCGCGCTTCATTGCATATTGGAGACAGCAGATGGCGGACGGCGGCGAAGTAGGCGGCATTGCAGCGGCGAAACTCAAGCAGTTCGTCGAAAAGATCGAGCGACTCGAAGCCGAGAAAACCGACCTCGCCACCGATATCCGCGAAGTCTACGCCGAAGCCAAGGGCAACGGCTTCGACACGAAGATCATGCGCCAGGTCATCAAGCTGCGCAAAATGGAAGAGCCCGACCGCAAGGAACAGGACGAGCTGCTCGACCTCTACCGCGCCGCACTCGAAATCTGAGCTAACGCCAGACCGCCATTTCGATTCCATAGCGGTCTTTGGACGGCACGAGCGGGAAGCTCTCGCCCTCTCCCGCCGCCACACGCAGCGCCGCGACGCAAACGCAGGCCGCATCGATCACGTCGTCGACCGCGACTTGCGCGCGCGGAAAGCGATCGAGCCATTTTTCGACGACGCCGAACCCGGCTTTGGCGAGCACATCAAGCCGCGCTTGACGGCCCTCCGCGGAGCGCTTGGGCGCCAAGATGGGTGCCCCTGCCAGCCGCGCAAATCCCAATTCTGGATGCGCTTCGACGATACGGCACGGCGGCTGCCCGCGCAGCACCGCATCGAGCTCGCGCATTTTCGGGAACAGGTTGAAAGATTGTTTGGAAAGCCCGATCCCGTGCGCCTTGCGATTGGCATCGAGGGCCGCGCGATAGCCGGCTGCATCGAGGGCCGCACGGCACGGGGCCGAGAACACGCTCGAGCCTTTGCCCGGCAAAGCCGCACGCGCCGCACGCTCGCAATCGCGCCCGCCGGGCAAAGCTTCGTCCGCAAAACCCATCGGCATATCGACTGCGATCAAAGCGGGCTTCGCGTCGAATAGCTCCTCGAAGCGGCGCACGAAGCGCACGCTTTTTGTGCGCCCCTCGGCCCCGACCGCGACCCATCCGCCGCGACAGCCATCAACGCCGTAGACGAGGCTCACTCCGCCGCCTGGGCCGTTGCGGCGGGGTTGCGGAAGTTTGCCAGCAGCATCGCTTCGTGCGCTTTGGCGCGGGTAAGATGGGCTTGTTTCACGTGGCCGTAGCCACGGATTTCTTCGGGGATCGAGGCGAGGCCGACCGCCGCCGCATGGTTGGCGGGCGTGAGGTTCGCAGCGATTTCGTCGAGCAGATTTTCGTAGTCGGCGATGAGGCGGCGTTCCATGCGGCGCTCTTCGGTGCGGCCGAAAATGTCGAACGCAGTGCCGCGCAGAAACTTGAACTTCGCGAGCACGCCGAATGCCGACAGCATCCACGGGCCGAAGGTGCGTTTCTTGGCGTGGCCCGTGTTCGCGTCGATCTCGGCGATCATCGGCGGGGCGAGATTGAATTCGATTCGGTAAGCGCCTTCGAATTGGCGCGCCAAGGCCGCGCGGAATTTTCCGTCGCTGTAGAGGCGGGCCACTTCGTACTCGTCTTTGTAGGCGAGCAGCTTTGCGTAGTAGCGCGCGACCGCGAGCGCCAAACCGATCTGGCCCGGCGTCTTGGTGCGCTCGGCCGCGTCGATCGCGGCAACGCGCGCGGCGTAGCGCTCGGCAAGGTTCGCATCCTGATAGCCCGTGAGATGGGCCACGCGGGCGGCCACGATGTCTTCGAGCGTCGTGGCGATTTTGGCTTCGACCGGCATGGTGGGGGCGGCGGCTTCTTTGACGCGCGTGAGGTCCACGGCCGCCAAACGGCCCCATTGGAAGGCGCGCTTGTTGGCTTCGATCGCGACTTCGTTGAGCTCGATCGCGCGCATCAGCGCTTCGAGCCCGACGGGGACAAGGCCCTTTTGCCAGGCAAAGCCCAGCATGAACGGGTTCGTCGCGATCGAATCGCCCATCAGCGCCGTGGCGAGTTTCGTGGCGTCCACCACGTCCATCGCACCCTGGCCCAACGCATGCGCGATCGTGTCCTGCATTTCCTTGTTCGGAAATGCGAGATCGGGGTTGCGCGTGAAATCGCCGGTGGGGGCCTCGTAGCTGTTGATGACGGCACGGCTCATGCCGATACGCATCTTGTCGAGCGTTTCGGCACCGGCCGCCACGACCACGTCGCAGCCGAGCAGCAGATTGGCTTCGCCGGCGGCAATACGCACGGCGTGCAGATCGTCGGGCGAGCCCGCAATGCGGATGTGGCTTACGACCGCCCCGCCTTTTTGCGCCAAGCCCGCCATGTCGAGGATCGACACGCCCTTGCCTTCGAGATGTGCGGCCATGCCGACCAAGGCGCCGACCGTGACCACGCCCGTACCCCCAATGCCCGTGACCAGAATGCCGTAGGGCTTGTCGAGCGGCGGCAGTTCGGGGGCGGGCAGCAGCGCGAACGGATCGGCCGCCCCGCTTGCGGCTTTGCTCTTGGCCTTGCGCACGCGCCCGCCGAGCACGTTCACAAAAGACGGGCAGAAACCCTTGGCGCAGGAATAGTCCTTGTTGCAGCTCGATTGGTCGATGGCGCGTTTGCGCCCGAACTCGGTTTCGACAGGGACGACCGACAGGCAGTTCGATTTGACCGAACAATCGCCGCAGCCTTCACACACCGCATCGTTGATGAAGATGCGCTTGGCGGGATCTGGATAGGTTCCGCGCTTGCGCCGACGGCGCTTTTCGGCGGCACAGGTCTGGTCGTGGATCAGGATCGTCACACCGCTTGTGTCGCGCAATTCGCGTTGTACTTCATCGAGATCGTCGCGGTCGCGGATTTCCACACCGGGGGCGAAAGATGCGGCGCCGTATTTTTCGGTGTCGTCGGTCGTGACCACGATGCGTGCAACGCCTTCGGCATGCAGCTGCTTGGTGATCTGCGGCACGGTCAACGGTCCGTCATGCGGCTGGCCGCCGGTCATGGCGACGGCGTCGTTGAACAAGAGCTTGTAGGTGATATTGGCTTTGGCCGCGACGGCCGCCCGGATCGCGAGCGAGCCCGAATGGTAATAAGTGCCGTCGCCGAGATTCTGGAAGATATGCTTGGTCGTCGTGAACGGCGCTTGGCCGATCCACGACGTGCCCTCGGCCCCCATCTGGGTGAAGGTCGTCGTCTCGCGGTCCATCCACAGCGCCATGAAGTGGCAGCCAATGCCGGCCGATGCGCGGCTGCCTTCGGGCACTTTCGTGGACGTGTTGTGCGGGCAGCCCGAGCAGAAATAGGGAATGCGCTTGAAGCTATGGCCTTCGGGGGCCGCTTCCTTGGCTTCGATCAGCGCCACGCGCGCAGCCATACGCTCGGACCAGTAGAACGGCTTCAGGCGTTTGGCGATGACCTTGGCGATTTGGGCCGGATTGAGTTCGTAGGACGAGGGCAGGATCCATTCGCCCTTTTCGTCGAACTTGCCGATCACGCGCGGGCGCACGTCCGCACGCCAATTGTAGAGCTGCTCTTTGATTTGGTTTTCGATGAGGGCGCGCTTCTCCTCGACGACGAGCACCTCTTCGAGACCCTCGGCGAAGGCGCGCGCCCCTTCGCGCTCGAGCGGCCACGGCATCGCGACCTTGTAGACGCGCAAACCGATGCGCGCGGCCAAAGCATCGTCAATGCCGAGATCTTCGAGCGCTTGGCGCACATCGAGATAGCTCTTGCCCGTCGTCACGATGCCGAAGCGAGGGTTCGGGCTGTCGATGACGATCTTGTCGAGCTTGTTGGCGCGCGCGAACGCAAGCGCTGCGTAGACCTTATATTTCTGCAGCCGGTATTCCTGGTCGAGCCACGGATCGGGCCAGCGAATATGCACGCCCCCTTCGGGCATCTGGAAATCGGTCGGCTGCACGATCTTGATGCGATGCGGATCGACCGACACCGAGGCCGTGCTGTCGACCGTTTCGCCCGTGCATTTGAACGCGACCCAGCAGCCCGAATAGCGGCTCATCGCCCAGCCATAGAGGCCCATGTCGAGAAATTCCTGCACGCTCGACGGGTTCAGGATCGGGATCATGGCCGAAACGAATTCGTGCTCGGACTGGTGCGGCAAGGTCGAGGATTTGGCGGCGTGGTCGTCGCCCGCCAGCACCAGCACGCCGCCATGCGGCGAGGTGCCGGCCGCATTGGCGTGCTTGAACACGTCGCCGCAACGGTCAACGCCGGGGCCCTTGCCGTACCACATGCCGAACACGCCGTCGTATTTGGCGCCCTCGTACATATTCACTTGCTGCGTGCCCCACACGGCGGTGGCGGCGAGGTCTTCGTTCACGCCCGGCGTGAAATGGATGTGATGGTCTTTGAGATGGCGTTTGGCCTTCCACAAGGCCTGGTCGAGACCGCCGAGCGGCGAACCGCGATAGCCCGTGACGAACCCGGCCGTGTCGAGGCCGGCGGCCAGATCGCGTTCGCGCTGCATCAGCGTGAGGCGAACGAGCGCTTGCGTGCCGGTCAGGAACACGCGGCCCGAATGCGCGGTGTATTTGTCGTCGAGGGCGAGATCGAGCAGCTTGCCGGCGGCTGGGGTCATGATTTGCGTTTCCCGTCCCTGGTGGCGATCACGTCGCGCTTGGCAAAACCGTACAGCGAAGTGCAGGGCCGCTCAATCGCCGCCGCAGCTTGCCGCAAAGAACGCAATCTCCAGCTTGGGTTCGTTCGATTTGCTTTCGCGTTGTTGCGCGATCCCGGCAGGTTCGCGCAACGACGTTTCGTCAGGCGGCCTGCGTTTGCTTCTTTGCCACAAGGTCTGCGAGTACGTTTTCGATCAGGATTCGCCCGATCTCGCCGCGCCCGGCCCAGCCCATCGACAGGATCGATTCGGGATGGAACTGCACGGCGGCGATCGGCAGCGTCTTGTGGCGCACCGCCATCACGATACCCGCCTCGGTCTTGGCCGTGATGTCGAGGGCTTCATGCGGGAACGTCGCCATATCGGCATAGAGCGAATGATAGGCGCCGACAGCACACGGGCTGGGCAAATCCGCGAACAGGCCCTTTGCCTCGTGCAGCACGTTCCAGCGTTTGCCGTGGCGCGGCTCGGGCAACACAGACAGCGTGCCGCCGAACGCCTCGACAGTCCCTTGCAGGCCCAAACACACGCCGAATTGCGCCACGCCCGCTTGCGCCAGCGCCTTGACCAAAGCGGGCACGCCGAATTGCTGGGGTGTACCCGGGCCCGGCGAATGCACGACGAGATCGGGCGCCAAGGCCATGATCTGCGCAGCAGTCATCCCATGGCGATATGTCGAAACCGTCGCCCCCGTTTGGCGGAAATAGTCGGCGAGCGTGTGAACGAAACTGTCTTCGTTGTCGATCAGCACGATCTTGCGGCCAGCCCCCGGCCCCGGCACTTGCGCCGTGTTTGCCATCGCGGCGGCGGGCGGGGCCAGCACGCGGAACAATGCATTGGCCTTCAGATACGTCTCTTCGTTTTCCTCCGGGCCGGTCGAATCCCAGATCAACGTCGCACCGACGCGATAGCGCGCCATCTGGCGTTTTTTCGAATCGTCTTCGAGATGCACGGTGCGGATCGTAATGCCGGTATTGACGTCGCCATTGAGCAGCAAGGCGCCGACGGCACCGCCATACCAGCCGCGCGGTGCCGTCTCCATCGCTTCGACGATTTCGACGGCCCATTTTTTCGGCGCACCCGTAAGCGTCACGGCCCACATATGGCTGATGAACGCGTCGAGCCCCGTCACGTCGGCGCGCAAGCGGCCTTCGACATGGTCGACCGTGTGAAAGAGGCCGGCATAGGTTTCGATCTGGCGGCGGCCCAGGAGCTTGACGGTGCCCGGCTCGCAGATGCGCGATTTGTCGTTGCGGTCGACGTCGGTGCACATGGTGAGCTCGACTTCGTCCTTCTCGGAATCGATGAGCGCTTTGAGCCGCTCGGCATCTTCCATGGCGTTGCGCCCGCGCCGTGCCGTGCCCGAAATCGGGCAGGATTCGACGCGCGTACCTTCGACGCGCACGAACATTTCGGGGCTTGTACCCACGAGCCGGTCCGGCCCGAGCTGCAGATAGAATTCGAACGGCGACGGGTTCACTTTCTTGAGCTTGGCGAACAGGCCCGACGGTGCGCCGGGGTACAAAGCATCGAACCTTCGCGACAGCACGACCTCGAAGATATCGCCCACGCGCATGCGCTCGCGCGCCGCATCGACCATCGCCCCGTATTGTTCGGCCGAAAGGTCGCTGGTGATTTCGGGCTTTTCGGTTGGTTCGACATAGCGGCGCTTGGGAACGGGTGCGTAGCAGCTGCGCGCGGCCCCCGCCGTCGTTTGGCCCCCCCGCGAGAATTCGTAGTCGTAGCGGAACGCCGTCTCTTTGCGGCGGTCGACGATGTACATGCGGTCGGGCAAAAACAGATGCAGCTCGCGCGCATCCTGGCCCCGCGCATGGTTGAGGGCGATCGGCTCGAACTGGAACAGAAGATCGTAGCCGAAGGCGCCGTAGAGCCCGAGGAACGCATCGCCGATCCCGGCGAACTCGGCCACGATGCGCCGCAGCGGCGAAAACAGCGACGGCTGCAGGCTGCGCTGCTCTTCCGGAAACGGCCCCGAGGCGGGCGCGATCTCGAGCACGCGCAGCCGCGTCGATTTCTCGACGCAGGCGAATTCGGCGAGGATCGGATCGAACAGATCGAGCAGGATTTCGCCGCGCGCATTCAGCGCCCGCAAAGTCAAACGACGTCCGTTGCCGACCAGTTCGAGCGGCGGATCGATGAAGCCGAATTCCCAGCGCGAATAGCGCCCCGGATAATCCACGCCCGACGAAAACAGCCCGCCGCGCGTGCGGTCGAGCTTTTCGGCGAAACCGTCGAGGGCGGTTGCGTAGTCGAGCGGGCGCTTCACGCGCGCGACGACAAGGCCGGTTTTGGAGGCGAATTCGGTGCGCATGGCATCCTCACCAAGAATGGGCTGCGGCCCCAGCTTGGTGCCAAGGCGGCGAAACGATCGGTCGATTACGGGAATCGGAAAGGGAAAATGGGTTGGCTGGCGCTTAGCGCCACCAAGCCTGCCAACGGACGATGCGAACCGCGACGCTTTCCATGGTTCGAACGCTAGCAGGCAAGTCGGGGCGGAGTCCAGAACTTCAGGGGTCGGCAACTTGGCCCCACCCCAACTTGGCGCGTGATTTTGCCGGCCAAGGCGGCTAAAACGCCGTCCATCATGAGCGTTCTTGTCACCGGGGCTGCCGGATTCATCGGATTTTCCGTCGCGCGCGCGTTGTTGGCGCGCGGCGAAAGCGTCGTCGGTTTCGACAATTTCGATCCGTACTACGACGTGAAGCTCAAAGAAGCGCGCGCCGCCGAGCTTGCCAAACATGCGGGCTTCCGCATGGTGCGCGCCGACATTGCGAGCGACGGCGCTTTTGCGGCAGCGCTCGCCGACAAGGCGATCGACCGCGTGGTGCATTTGGCCGCTCAAGCGGGCGTGCGCTATTCGATCACGAACCCCGAAGTCTATATCCGCACGAACATCATCGGGCATTTCAACGTCGTCGAAGCGTGCCGGCGGCGCGGCGACATCAAACATCTCGTCTACGCCTCGTCCTCGTCGGTCTATGGCGGCAACACGAAATTGCCCTTCGACGTCGCCGACAAGATCGACCGGCCGGTCTCGCTCTACGCCGCGACCAAGGCCGCCAACGAACTCGTCGGCCATTGCTACAGCCATCTCTATGCGTTGCCCGCGACGGGCTTGCGCTTCTTCACGGTCTACGGACCCTGGGGTCGGCCCGACATGGCGCTGTGGATCTTCACGAAGGCCATCCTCGCAGGCCAGCCGATCCCAGTCTTCAACAACGGCCAGATGCGCCGCGACTTCACCTATATCGACGACATCGTAGCGGGCGTGATCGCCGCCCTCGACCATGTGCCGCCCGCAGGGGCGAGCGCCCCGCACCGCGTCTACAATCTCGGCAACCACAAATCCGAGCCGCTGCTGCGCTTCGTCGAGCTCATCGAGCGCGCGACGAACCACAAAGCCATTCTCGATCTGCAGCCCTTGCAGGCGGGCGACGTGCCGGAAAGCTTCGCCGACATCGAAGCCTCGTCGCGCGATTTGGGATTCGCCCCCCGCACGTCGATCGACGTTGGCGTGCCGAATTTCGTCTCCTGGTTCCGCAGCTACCACGGCATCTGAAACGCACCTAGAGCGTCAGCGCGAACTCCAGCGTTTCGGCCGGCTGCCCGCGCGCCGGTTGGGCGCGCATCAAGCGCCCCGCCGGTCGCATGCCGAGTTTGCGCGCGACACTTTGCGAAGCAAGGTTTTCCGGGTGGGTGCCTGCCGTCAAGCGTTGCAATCCCATGGTGCGCGCGAAATCGACGATGCAGGACGCGGCCTCGCTTGCGTAGCCCTGGCCCTGGAACGGGCCGCCGACCCACCAGCCCATGTCGGCCTCTTCGCCCGCCCCGTCGAGCCCGAGGCCGACGGTGCCGATGAGGCCCGGCGCCTCAAGCCTTTCGAACGCGAAGGTCAGCGTGCGCGCGTCGACGATGGCGCGGCGCGCATCGTCGACGAATTTTTCGGCGTCCGCGCGCGTGTAGGGATGCGGGATGTTGGCGGTCCAGCGCGCCAATTCCCAATCGCCGCACCAGCGCGCCAGGGCCGGCGCGTCGCCGTCTTCTGGTGCCCGCAGCACCAGGCGCTCGGTATAGAGCTTGAGTTCGAGCAGCTCGTCCATGCGGGGCCGTTGCGGCTAGGGCCGAACCTGCACGTGGGAGACGACACGGCGCACATTGTCGGTGCTGCGCGCTTCGGCCATCGCCTTGTCGAGTTCGGCCTGGCTATGCGCGCGGCCGAACAGATAGACCGTGCCGTTGACCGCCCGGTAGCGGAAATTGACCGAACGCACGCCGTCGGCGGCGAGCAGCTTCACGCCGAGCTTCTGTTCGATCACGAGATCGTTGGCTGTGGCCCCGACCCCGCCCTCGCTCGTGACTTTGATCTCGTTGACGATCTGGCCCACGCCCTGGACCCCGCGCGCGATCGCCTCGGCGCGCGCTTTGGCAGGGGCGGTTGCGACCGCTCCGGTCAGCATCATGCGCGTGAGATACACATCCGTCGAAACGTCGCGGAACAACGCGCCCGATTCGCCCGCGACCGCGCGGTTGAAGGCGATGAGGATGCGGTTGTCTTCGGTGATCTGCGAGGTGGTGCGGTCTTCGCTCGCAAGCCGTGCGACGGTCGAAACGCCGGGCGGGGCACCGCAGGCAGCGAGTGCCAAGGCCGCAAACACAATTAGTGCGTATTTCATTTGTAGAGCCCCTCCAGAGCGTCGGCGTAAGCGTCGCGCACGGCGTGGCGACGGACCTTGAGCGTGGGCGTCAATTGCGCGTTGTCGATGGCGAAGGGGGCGGATGCTACCACGAATTTACGCACGCGGTCCGGCAAAGCGAGTTTGGCGTTGGCACGCTCGACCGCGCGCGCCAAAGCCTCGCGCACATCGTCCACGCCGATCGCCTCTGCGTTCGGCACCAGAACGGCCGCCAGATACGGCTTGCCGTCGCCCACGACCATCGCCTGCGCGATTTCAGGCTCGAGCAGCAACGTGCCCTCGACCTTCGTGGGTGCGATCATCTGCCCGCCGGAATTTTTGATGAAATCGCGCTTGCGGTCGGTGATGCACAGTCGCCCGGCCGCGTCGAAGCTGCCAACGTCGCCCGTATGCAGCCAGCCGTCGCGCACGGCGTTGGCGGTCCCGGCCGGATCGTTCCAATAGCCGGTCATCACAAGTTCGCCGCGCACGAGGATTTCGCCATCCTCGGCCAAACGCACTTCCACGCCCTTCAAGGGCGGGCCGACCGTTTCCATGCGCTCCATAAAGGGCCGATTGCACGCAACGACGGGCGCGGCTTCGGTGAGTCCGTAACCCTGCAACACGCGCACGCCGAGCGCGTGGAAGAAGATGCCGATTTCGGGATTGAGGGCGGCCCCTCCCGACACAAACGCCTTCAGCGATCCGCCGAAGCGCGCGCGCACTTTCTCGCGCACGAGCTTTTCGAGGATTGCGTCCAACAACCTGTCGAACAGCCCGAGCGTTTCGCCGCGATAGCGCCGCGTGCCCAGATCGAGCGTGGCAGCAAAAAGCTTCTGGCGCAGCGGGCTCGCCTTCTTGAGACCGCTCAGGATGCGCTGGTGCAGCGCCTCGTAGAGGCGCGGCACGGCCGTCATCAAGGTCGGGCGCACTTCGAGCATGTTGGCCGATAGCTTGTCCACGCTTTCGGCAAAATGGATCGTCGCCCCGATGCCGGTCGCAACCCCGACATAGACCGAGTGCGCATAGGCATGCGACAGCGGCAGGAAACACAAGAAGCGCTCGTGCGTGCCGCCCAGCACCTGCACAAGATCGTCGGCCCCCATCGCGTTGCACAGGATTGCCCCGTGATGCAGCATCACGCCGCGCGGCAAGCCGCCGGTGCCCGACGTATGGATGATGCAGGCAAGGTCGCTGCGCGCGAGCCGCGCGGTCGTGGCATCGGTCGGGTCGGGCGTGTTTTTGCCGAGTTCCAGCACATCGTTCCAGCCATGCAGATCGACGCCCGCATGCTGGGCGATTTTCGGCACGTCGATCGCCACGACGAAGCGGCAGTGCGGGCCCGCCTCGCGCGCGGCCGCAATCGCGTTCGTCGCGAGCTCTGCGGTCGACGCAATCACGCCGACGGCCGAAACATTGGCCAGGATGTAGCGATGATCGGCAACCGTGTTGGTTGTGTAGGCCGGCACCGTGATCGCACCCGCCGCCATGATGGCGAGGTCGGCCAAAAGCCATTCAGGCCGGTTTTCGGCGATGAGCCCAATGCGGTCGCCTGGTTTGACGCCCAACGCCGCCAACCCCTTGGCCAAGGCGCGCACCTTGGCGGCGGCTGCGGTCCAACTGATCGGGACCCACGCGCCGTCGATCTTGGCGACGAGAAATGGGGCTTCGCCCAAAACCGCAGCACGATCGAAGAAAAGCTTCAGCAGATTGGGGCACTTGGCAAAATCGACGCGCAATCGGACCTCCCATCGGTGGCGGCGCTTGGCGCGCCGCCTTTCCCGACATATATCGTAGTCTCTCCTCTCAATTCCAAGCCCGGGATGGATCTATGTCTGCCGCCGCGAAACTTGCCGCATCCGACACGCTGCCGGTGTGGAACCTTGCCGATCTGTTTCCGGGGCCGGACTCGCCGGAACTCAAGGCCGCCCTCGAAGCTGCAGTGGCGGACGCGCAGGCGTTCGAGAAAAAATATGCGGGCAAGCTCGACGGCCTGTCGGGTTCGGAACTCGGGGCGGCGATCCAGACCTACGAAAAGCTCGACGAGCGGCTGTCGCGCCTCTCGAGCTATTCGGACCTCACCTATGCGGGCGACCAATCGGACCCGGCGATCGCCAAATTCTACCAGGGCATCCAGGAGCGCGTGAACGCGGCGGCAAGCCACACGCTGTTCTTCACGCTCGAGCTCAACCGGCTCGAAGAATCCGACCTTGCCCCCAAACTCAAAGAACCGGCCTTGCGCCATTATGCGCCGTGGCTGTCCGACCTGCGCAGCTTCCGCGCCCACCAATTGGGCGACGACATGGAAAAGCTGCTGCATGAAAAATACGTGGCCGGTAAAGCCGCCTGGACGCGGCTGTTCGACGAAACCATGGCGGGCCTGCGCTTCGACGTGGACGGCAAGAGCCTCACCTCAGCCGAAGCGCTGCATCTGCTGTCGGACCGTTCGGGGGCGGTGCGCAAGACGGCCGCCAAAGCGGTCGGAAAGACGCTGGGGGACAATGCGCGGCTGTTCGCGCTCATCACCAACACGCTCGCCAAAGACAAAGAGATCGAAGACAGATGGCGCCGCTACGCGGCCCCCATCTCGGCGCGCAATCTCGCCAACCGCGTCGAGGACGAAGTCGTCGACGCGCTGATGACGGCCGTGCAGCAATCCTATCCGCGTCTGTCGCACCGCTACTACGCGCTCAAAGCCAAATGGTTCGGCGTCGAGCAGCTCGATTATTGGGACCGCAACGCGCCCTTGCCGATGGCCGACGACACGAACGTGCCGTGGCCGGCTGCGCGCGACACCGTGCTCGAAGCCTACGGCGATTTTTCGACCGATCTTGCGGGCTTGGGCAAACGCTTCTTCGACAATCCGTGGATCGATGCCGGCGTGCGCCCCGGCAAATCGCCGGGCGCCTTCGCGCACCCGACCGTGCCCTCGGCCCACCCGTATCTGCTGCTGAACTACCAGGGCAAAACGCGCGACGTGCTGACGCTTGCGCACGAGCTCGGCCACGGCGTGCACCAATTGCTGGCGGCGGGCCAAGGCCATCTCTTGGCCGATACGCCGCTCACCCTCGCCGAAACCGCCTCGGTGTTCGGCGAAATGCTGACCTTCCGCAAGATGCTGGCGCAAGCATCCGATCCGCAGCGCCGCAAGGCGATGCTGGCCGGCAAGGTCGAGGACATGCTGAACACGGTCGTGCGCCAGATCGCATTCTGCACGTTCGAGATGCGCGTGCATGCCGAGCGGCGCAACGGCGAATTGATGCCCGAGCGCATCGGCGAAATCTGGCTCGACGTGCAGCGCGAGAGCCTGGGGCCGGCCTTGCGCCTGCACGACGAATATCGGAATTACTGGACCTACATTCCGCATTTCGTGCACACGCCGTTCTACGTGTATGCCTACGCGTTCGGCGATTGCCTCGTGAATTCGCTCTATGCGCGCTATCGCCAGACGCCCGACGGCTTCGCCGAGAAGTATCTCGCGATGCTGCGCGCGGGCGGCAGCAAGCGGCACAAGGAATTGCTGGCGCCGTTCGGGCTCGACGCGTCCGACCCTGGCTTCTGGCGCCAAGGGCTCGGCGTGATCGAAGGCTTCATCGACGAACTCGAAACGCTGTAGTGGGATTGTTTTGATGGCGCAGATCTAATGGCAGGCGGCAGCGAATCCAACCGGCTCGGCGGGCGCATGGCGCGCTATGCGCGCGTGGGCACGGCCGTGGGCGGGCTTGCCGTGCGGCTCGGCGCCGAGCGCGTGCTGGGCGTGAAGATGGATCGCGAGCGCCATGCGGGCGAGTTGCGCGCGGCCTTGGGCGGCCTCAAAGGGCCGCTCATGAAGGTCGCCCAGCTCATGTCGACCATCCCCGATGCGCTGCCCGAAGAATACGTGGCCGAACTTTCGCAGCTGCAATCGAACGCGCCCGCCATGGGCTGGCCGTTCGTGAAGCGGCGCATGGCGGCCGAATTGGGGCCCGATTGGCAGAGCCGGTTTTCGTCGTTCGAGCGCGAGGCCGCCGCCGCCGCCTCGCTCGGCCAAGTGCATCGCGCCACCGCCAAAGACGGCACCAAGCTTGCCTGCAAGCTCCAGTATCCCGACATGGCCTCGGCCGTCGAAGCCGATCTGAAGCAGCTGCGGCTCATCTTCGGCGTCTATGAGCGCTACGACCCGGCCATCCGCACGGGCCAGATCCATGCCGAATTGTCGGCGCGCCTGCGCGAAGAGCTCGATTACGGGCGCGAGGCGCGGCACATGGCGCTTTATGCGCATATGCTCGCAGGCGAGCCGCAGATCCATGTGCCCCGCGCGATCGCCGAGCTTTCGAGCACGCGGCTTTTGTCGATGACGTGGCTCGAGGGTGCTGGGCTGCTCACGCTCAAAGACGCCCCCGTCGAACTGCGCAACCAAGTCGCCATGAACATGTTCCGCGCCTGGTACGTGCCGTTCTACGGCTACGGTGCGATCCATGGCGATCCGCATCTCGGCAACTATGCCGTGCGGCACGACGGCGGCATCAATCTGCTCGATTTCGGCTGCGTGCGCATCTTCCCGCCGCGCTTCGTGGGCGGGGTCATCGATCTCTACCGCGCCTTGCGCGACGGCGACACGGCCCTTGCCGTGCACGCCTACGAGACGTGGGGCTTTACCGATCTTACCAAGGTCAAGGTGCAGGCGCTCAATCGCTGGGCCTCGTTCATCTACGCACCCTTGATGGAAGACCGCGCGCGCCCGATCGACGAGACCAATTCGGGGGCGTATGGGCGCGACGTCGCCGAAAAAGTGCACAAGGAACTGCGCGATCTGGGCGGCGTGCAGCCGCCGCGCGAGTTCGTGCTGATGGACCGGGCAGCCGTGGGCCTGGGCTCGGTCTTTTTGCACCTCAAAGCCGAGGTGAATTGGCATCGCGCGTTCCACGGCCTCATCGAGGGTTTCAGCGTCGAAGCCCTTGCCGCCCGCCAGACCAAGGCGCTGGCCAAGGCCGGCGTGCCGGCGGCCGCGTAAGTCGCGCGCCGCAAAAATTCTTGCTTCCCGTGGGCGCGCCGCACGCCTAAATTGGCAATTGTGAAAAAACGCGTTGCCGATTCGATTGCTTTCGCCGGGGTTGATCTCAAACTCGACCGCCAGTCGCCACTGCCTTTGTACGTGCAGGTGCGCAGCCGCCTGCTCGCGATGATCATGGCTTGGCCCGACGAGCGCGAGCAGTTCCCGACCGAAGCCGCCTTGACCGAAATGTTCGGCGTGAGCCGTGTCACCGTGCGCGGGGCTTTGGCCGAGCTTGCGGAATCGGGCTATCTGCAGCGCCAGCGCGGGGCGGGTACGCGCGTGCGCGCGCACAAGATCGAAGAGAAGCTGAGCCTCGGGCGCAATCTCGCCAAAAAATGGATCAGCGGCGATCCGATGAAGATCTCGGTCGTGTCGTTTGCCACGATCGAAGCGCCCGACAACGTCGCCGACGCACTCAAGCTTCCGCCCAAGACGCCCGTGCTGGCGATCAAACGTCTGCGCGCGATGAAGGTGGCGCCGATCTCGGTCGATTGGCGCTACGTGCCGCCCGATTTCGCCAAAGGGATCACGCGCACCGACGCGCGCACCGGCATTTTCGCGACCCTCGCGCACAACGCAGCCCTCACGCGCGCCGACATGGAAGTGGAAGGCTGCAGTGCGAGTGCCGAAGAGGCCGAATTGCTGCAGATCCCCGAGGGGACGGCGATGCTGTCGCATAGTTTCGTCGTCTGCGACAAAGCCGACCGCCCGGTCGTGTTCGGCCGCTCGGTCGCGCGCGCCGACCTCACGCGCTACGCCGTCAAAATGGACCTCACGCCGGAAACGGTGGGGTGAGGTTTGAAGCCGCCCCCTAATTGACCGGACATGGTCTGCCCCAGAGATAAGGACTAGGGGTATGACTATGTTTATGACTGGAACGAACGTGAAGGGCGAGCTTCTGACGGGGCCCGAACGCCGTCGCC
>Ga0315907_10002049_pt1 | contig 26184 bp, 25 predicted proteins | sample LakEriMetagenome_3_FD_203525 | JGI IMG/M metagenome (GOLD analysis project Ga0315907, IMG submission 203525) | Freshwater fungal communities from buoy surface, Lake Erie, Ohio, United States - Buoy 12 MA123 | ecosystem: Environmental > Aquatic > Freshwater > Lake > Lake biofilm | place: USA...
TGAAGGCGGTGGCTCTGCTGGTCAACTCGCCCGGCGGATCACCGGTGCAGAGTTCCCTGATCGCCGGCCGAATCCGCCAGCTGTCGGAGGAGAAGAAGGTCCCGGTCATCGCCTTCGTCGAGGACGTGGCGGCGTCGGGCGGCTACTGGCTCGCCTGCGCGGCGGACGAGATCTTCGCCGACGAGAGCTCGATCGTCGGGTCGGTCGGCGTGATCTCCCAGTCCTTCGGCCTGCACGAGGCGATCGGCCGGCTCGGCATCGAGCGGCGGGTCTACACCGCGGGAACCCGGAAGTCCGTCCTCGACCCCTTCCGCCCCGAGGATCCCGAGGACGTGGCGCTGCTGCGCGGCATCCAGACGGAGATCCACGACGCGTTCAAGCGGCACGTCCGCGCGCGGCGGGGCGACCGGCTGAAGGGCGACGAGGCGACCCTGTTCAGCGGCGCGTTCTGGACCGGGCGGTCGGGGCTCGACCACGGCCTCGTGGACGGGATCGGCGACGTGCGCTCGACGCTGCGCGCCCGGTTCGGCGAGACGGTCGCGGTGCGTCTGGTCACCGCCGAACGCGGATGGCGCCTCTTGCGCGGATTTCCGTTCGGTGGCCGGATCGAGGCGGCGGCCCAGGGCGCCGTCGTCGGTGCGCTGGCGGCGGTCGAGGACCGCGCCCTATGGTCCCGCTATGGTCTGTGAGCGATGCTGAGCCTTCCGAAGATCCTGTTCCTGGTCGTCCTCGCCGCCGGCGCCTGGTTCGCGTGGCGCTGGATCAAGCGCGTGGGCGAGGTCCGCCGGGTCGACCGGCGGCAGGCCGAGGCCCTCGACCCGAAGGCGGAGGTGACGGTCCGCTGCCGGACCTGCGGCACCTACGTCGTTGCCGGCGCCGGGTCGTGCGGCCGGGGCGACTGCCCCTACGGACGGGGCTGACCGTCGCCGCGCGTCCAGTCGGCCGGGCCGCCAAGCCGGCGCAGCATGCCGAGCGTCAGCGCCGCGGCGACAGCCACCGTGACGAACCCCGTGGCCGTGTCGGCGGTCGAGGCGAGGGCCAGCGCGACGAGACCGGCGTTCGCCACCGACAGAAGGATCACCACCTGGTCGTGCCGCAGGCCCCGGCGCACGGCGCGCTGATAGGCGTGTTCCCGGTGTGCCTGCCAGACCCGCTCGCCCCGCCACGCCCGGCGCAGCAGCGTCGTCGTGGCGTCGGCCACGAACACCATCGGCAGGATCAGCGCCGCCGCCCATGCGCCGGAGACCGCGAGGTTCAGCAGGAGCCAGCCCAGCAGATAGCCGAGCGGCACGCTGCCGACGTCGCCCATGAAGAGCTTCGCCGGATGCCAGTTCCACAACAGGAAGCCCGCGCCCGCCGCGGCGACGGCCAGGCCCTGCCACCCCCACAGGGGTGCCAGCCCCATGGCCGCCACCACCGCCGCGATGCCGGCCCCGACCGCCGTCGCCTCGCCGCCGGCGATGCCGTCGATGCCGTCCATGAAGTTGTAGAGGTTCATGAACCAGACCCAGGCGACGAGGCAGAGCAGGCGGTCGAGCCAGAGCGGCAGGAGGCCGCCGGTCACCGCGGCACCGGCCGGCAGGGCGAGGAGCGCGAGCGCCGCCACGCCCGTCTGCACCGCGAAGCGCACGCGCGCCGGAAGGCCGCGCCGGTCGTCCGCCCAGGAGACGGCGGCCAGCACCGCGACGCCCGCGACCGGCGCCAGTGCCAAGGGGTCGCCGGGGGCGAGGAGGAGGGCGAGGACGATCCACGACGGCAGGAGACCCGCCAGTAGCCCCCAGCCGCCCCCGCGGGGGGTGGGGACCGTGTGGCTCGACCGTTCGTTGGGACGGTCGAGGATCGCGCGGCGGCGAAGGAGGCGCAGCACGAGGCCCGTCACCACGGCCGAAAGAAGGCCCGCCGCCGCGACCAGCGCGATGGCGACGACCGTCGTCTGCCCGTCCGTTCCCGTCACCGGCGATCACCCCGACCCGCGCGCCCGACGCTCTTTCGGCGAACCTCCCCCGCCTTGCAAGCGATTTAATCGTCCCCGGGATCCGCGCGCGGGGGTGGACGCGGCCGGCCGGGAGGCATAAACAACCGCAGGGCGATCGTCGATCGCTTCAGTGGCGCACAAACGCAGGGATCCGTCATCGATGCGGCGTCAGACGCTCGCTTACGTTCACGACCTGGTCATGACGGCGACGGCCTTCGTCGTCGCTTTCTACCTGCGGGTGGGGTCGGACGCGTTCGACGCCTGGCTCGACGTCATGCTGACCGGCCTGCCCGTGATCCTCGTGATCGCGGCGGTGGTCTATCGCCTCTGCGGCCTCTACCGCGGGGTCTGGCGCTATTCCTCGACCGAGGACCTGACGAACCTGACCCGGGCGGTGACGATCACCATCGTCGTCTTCGTGCTGGCGATGTTCCTGATCAACCGCCTCGACCCGCTGCCGCGGTCGGTGCCGCCGATCAACTGGTTCGTCCTCCTCGTCCTCCTGGGCGGGCCGCGCTTCCTCTACCGCGTGGCGAAGGATCGGCGCCTCGCGATCAGGCAGCGCATGGCGGCGGTCGACCGCATCCCCGTCCTCCTCGTCGGCTCCGACCGGAACGCGGAGCTGTTCATCCGCTCTCTCACGGGCGACGTCGGCGCGCTCTACCGCGTCGTCGGTATGCTGGACCGCAAGCAGGCCAACGTCGGCCGTTCGATCCACGGCGTCTCGGTCGTCGGCACGCTCGACGATCTCGAGCGCGTGGTCGAGGCGCGGTCGACGACCGCCGACCGGCCGCAGCGCGTGGTGATCGCGAGCCCGCCGCACGAGATGAAGGGCGAGATCCTGCGCACGCTGCTCGACCGCTGCGACGCGCTGAACCTGCCGCTCTCGCGCCTGCCGAGCCTCACCGACTTCCAGGACACCGAGACGGGCGGGGCCCCGGTCGCGCTGCGTCCGATCGCCATCGAGGACCTGCTCGGCCGGGCGCAGGTGGCGCTCGACCGCACGCCCGTCTCCGACATGATCCACGGCGCCACGGTGCTCGTCACCGGGGCGGGCGGCAGCATCGGCAGCGAGCTGTGCCGGCAGATCGCCGCGGACGGCCCGGCCCGCCTCGTCATCCTCGAACAGAGCGAGTTCGCGCTCTACACGGTCGAGATGCAGCTGCGGTCCGCGTTCCCGGGCCTGACGCTGGTCCCGCTCCTGGGCGACGTGCGGCGGGCCGACCGGATCCGCACGCTCATGCTGCGCGAGCGGCCGGACCTCGTGTTCCACGCCGCCGCCCGCAAGCATGTCCCCATCGTCGAGGGGAACGTGGCCGACGGTGTGGCGACCAACAGCCTCGGCACCCGCAACGTGGCCGACGCCGCGCGGCTGGCGGGCGTGCGCTGCATGGTGCTGATCTCGACCGACAAGGCGGTCCGCCCGGTCAACGTGATGGGGGCGACCAAGCGGCTGGCCGAGAGCTGGTGCCAGTCGCTCGACTTCCACGGGCCGCGCCGCTTCGGCTCGACGACGCGCTTCATCACCGTCCGCTTCGGCAACGTGCTCGGCTCCTCCGGCTCGGTCGTGCCGCTGTTCCAGCAGCAGCTGGCCGCGGGCGGGCCGCTCACGGTCACCCACCCGGAGATGACGCGCTATTTCATGACGATCGCGGAGGCCGTGCAGCTCGTCCTCCAGGCGTCCGCCTTCGGCCTCTCGCACCCCGAGGAGGCCGGCCGCATCTTCGTGCTCGACATGGGCAAGCCGGTGAAGATCGTCGATCTCGCCCGGCAGATGATCCGCCTCGCGGGGCTCAGGCCGGACGTGGACGTGAAGGTGGAGTTCGTCGGGCTTCGGCCGGGCGAGAAGCTCTACGAGGAGCTGTTCGACGAGTCGGAGCGCACGCTCCCCACGCCGGTCGACGGCGTGCTCGTCGCCTCGCCGCAGGTGATCGACCCCGTCCTCCTGATGCGCACCTTCGACGAGATCGAGCGCGCGGTGGAGGAGGAGGCCGCCGACCGGCTGCGCGCCCTGCTGGCCGCATCGGTGCCCGGCTACGTCCCCGGCCCCGCCCCGGCCAGCACGCGGGCGGAGGACGGACCGGTGCGCGAGGTCAAGGGTGCCGGCTGACGCCGGGACCGGGACGGGGGACGGCCCGCTCGTCCTCTTCGTGGTGACCGAGGACTGGTACTTCGTCTCCCACCGGCTTCCCATGGCGCGCGCCGCCGCGGCGGCCGGCTTCCGGGTGGCCGTCGCGACGCGGGTCGACCGGCACGCCGACGCGATCCGCGCCGAGGGGTTCGCGCTCCACCCCCTTCCCTGGTCGCGCAGCGAGCGGGGCGCGCTCGCGGTCCTGCGCCGGGTGCTCGCCCTCGCGGCACTCTTCCGGCGCCTGCGGCCGGCGCTGGTCCATCTGGTCGCCCTCAAGCCGATCCTCCTCGGGGGCCTCGCCCTGCGTCTGGTACGCGCGCCCGCGGCCATCCACAGCCTGAACGGGCTGGGCAGCGGCTTCCTCGGCGACCGCGCGAAGGACAGGCTGCGGCGCGCCGTCCTCCTCGGCTTCATGCGCCTCGCCTTCCGACGCGCCCGCACGCGCGTGATCGTGCAGAACGGCGAGGATCTGGCGCTCGTGGAGGGACGCGGCCTCGCCCGTCCCGGAACCGCGCGCCTGATCCCGGGATCGGGCATCGAGATCGACCGGTTCGTGCCCTTGGTCGAGCCCGACGCCGGGCTGCCGACGGTGGCCTTCGTCGGGCGGATGCTGCGCTACAAGGGGCCGCATCTCGTGGTCGAGGCGCAGGCGATCCTGCGGGCGCGGGGCGGCGACGTCGGCGTCCTCCTCGCCGGCACGCCGGATCCGGACAACCCCGGCTCGATCGACGAGGCGACGCTGCGCGACTGGGGCGCGCGGCCGGGCGTGCGCTGGCTCGGCCATGTGGCGGACGTGCGCACGGTCCACGCGCAGGCGCACATGGCGGTGCTGGTGTCCAGGACCGAGGGCATCCCCCGGAGCCTGCTGGAGGCCATGGCCTGCGGGCGCCCCGTCATCGCGGGGCGGGCACCGGGCGGACCCGAGGTGGCGCGAGACGACACGGGCCTCCTCGTTCCCGTCGACGACGCGGAGGCGCTCGCCGACGCGATCGGCCGCCTCGCGGCCGATCCGGCGCTGCGCCGCCGCCTGGGGGCGGGGGCGCGTCGGCTCGTCGAGCGGGAGATGTCGGCCGAGGCCGTCGGGGCGGCGACCGTGGCCCTCTATCGCGACGTGCTGGCGGCGTAGGGCGGGGCCCTTGCCCTCGCCTCAGCCCGCCCCGTTCTCCACGATCACCTTGCCGACCGTCCCCGTCTCCAGCCGCTCGTGCGCGCCGGCAACGTCAGCGAGCGGATGGCGGCCCGCGACCATGTTCCGGAAGACCCCGGCCCTCAGCCCCGCGCCGATGTCGCGGACCGCGGCTTCGCGCGCGGGCGGGGTCAGGATCAGCCCCTGGACGAAGTGGAGCCGCAGCCCCTTTCGCGCGAAGGCGTAATAGGGGAGGACCGGCTCCGGCACGCGCGTCGCCGAATAGGCGGCGATGGTGCCGTTCTGCTTCACGACCTCGACCGTGGTCGCGAGGTTCTCGCCGAAATCGACCTCCACCACCCGGTCGACGCCGCCGCCGCCGGTGATCGCCATCACCCGGGCGACGACGTCCTCGCGTCGGTAGTCGATGGTGTGGGCGGCCCCGGCCGCGGTGGCGACGGCGGCCTTTTCCGCGCCGCTGACGGTCGCGATCACGGTCGCCCCGTCCCAGCGGGCGAACTCGATCGCGTATTGTGCGACGGCCCCGGCCCCGCCCGTGACCAGCACCGTGCGGCCGGTCACCGGGCCGTCGGCGAAGACGGCATAGTGCGCGGTGCAGCCGGGCACGCCGAGGCAGGCGCCGATCTCGGTCGGAACGCCGTCCGGCAGGGGCACGGCGTTGGCGGCGGGGACGACGGCGAAGTCGGCCGCCATGCCCTGGCCGGGCGATCCCTCGTGCGCGTTGTAGACCCAGACCCGCTGGCCGATCCGCGCCCCGTCCACGCCCGGGCCGACCGCGACGATCGTGCCGGCGCCGTCCGAGTGCGGGATCTTGCGCCCCTGGCCGGCGCCAAGCCCGCGCCAGCCCGCCCGGTGCTTGGTGTCGTGCGGGTTGACGCCCGACGCCGCCACGGCGACCAGCACCTCGCCCACCGCGGGGTCCGGCACGGGCATCTCGCCCACAGTCATCACCGCGCGCGCCGGCCCGGTCCGGTCGTACCAGGCCGCCCGCATGGTCCGTGGCCGGGCGCTCATACGCCCAGCGCCCGGTCGACCCGCTCCGTCGCGCGCCTTGCGGTCGCCTCGACGTGGTTGCGCCCGCGCAGAAGCGTGGTCAGCGCGAAGCCGATCGTGTCCTCGCCGAACCGGTCGATCTCCGCCGCGACGCCCAGCACGGGGATCGGCGGCAGGGTCATCGCCGGATCCTGCGCGAACGGTCCCTTCTTCGCGAAGTTGAGGGGCACGAGGTCACGGCCGAGGTTGCGCAGCAGCGCGTTCGCCTCCTTCGCCGGGACCTTGCCGGCGGCGGTGGCCGCCGCGAACGCCTCCAGCCGCTCGCGCAGATGCACCAGCGCCGCCCGGGCGGGGCCGAGGTCGAAGCGCGCCCCGAGCGTCTTCTGATAGCCGTCGACGTGGCCCAGGAGGTCGTCCACCCCGTCGCGCCAGTCGACGGGAAGGACCTCGGCCGTCGCGAATTCCATCACCGCCTCGAGATAGAGGGCCGTGTCCTTCGCCAGCACCGTCCGGTCGGCGATGTCGAGCGTGTCGTCCTCCGCGTGCCAGCCGAGGTTCCCGCCGCAGCCGCCGACCCGGTAATCGATGCCGCGCTCGGCCATCCTCTCCGGCGTCAGCATGGACGACGCCATGAAGGCGGCCGAGATGCCGATGTTGTAGAAGGTGTAGTCGCTCGACCGGTTCGGCCGCTTGCCATGCGCCGTCTGGCCGGTGACGCGGAGGATGACGTCGGTCACCGCCCGCTTCATTTCCGACATCATCACCACGTCGCGATAGTCGGTCGCGTCGATGCAGCCCGGGCTGTCGCAGTTCATGTGGACGACGCAGCGCTCGGCGAATTCCATCGCGTGCGCGTCCAAGTACCAGGCGCTGCCGCCGTAGCGGCCGGTCGAGTGCGCCGGCCACCAGGCGAGCCGCACCGAGCGGCGCAGTTCGCCCCGGCGCTCTTGCAGCAGGCGGGCGAGTTCCAGCATGCAGGCGTTGCCGGTGCCGTTGTCGCCCACGCCCACGTCCCAGCTGTCGTAATGGCCGTGAACGAAGACGAACTGGTCGGGCTCCACCGTGCCCGGGATCTCGACGACGGGAAGCTTCTGCGGGAACCAGCCGGTGGTGAGTTCGCTGAACAGCGTCGCCTCGCCGCCCGCCTTGGCCATGGCGATGATCTCGCGCCCGTCCTCGTTCGACACGGCGACCGACGTGATCTTCGGCAGGCGGGCGATGTCGTCGACCTCCGGCGTGCCCCAGACGGTGCTGGCCGTGCCCCAGTGGATGCGCTCGCCCGGGTTCACGCAGATCACGCCGCGCGCCCCCGCCTTCTCCAGCGCGTCGAGCACCATGGGCAGGCCCATGCCCTCGGTGACCACGATCTTCCCGCGATAGCGGTCGGGGTCGACCGGGCCGCTGCCCATGACGACGCCCATGATGTCGCCGGACTGGCCGGGAACGTAGAGAAGGGGGCCGGAGAGGCCCTCGGGCGCCGCCCGGCTGAAGGCCGGCGGCTTGCCGCGGAAGGTCCGCCCGCCGGCGCTCACGCTCGCCTTGCCCGGCAGGCTGAGGAAGAGCCGCGGCTCGTGCATCGTCACCGTCAGGCCGATCCGGCGCAGGCGCTCGGCGATCATGTCGGCGCCGCGGTTCACGTCCTCCGGCTTCTCGCGCGGCTGGGTCGCGAAGGCGGTGACCAGATCCCACCCCAGATCCACCGTCGGAAGCGCCCCGAATGCCCGGTCCCCGTCCATCGCAATCCCCAAAGCTGGAACAGTGTTTCGAAGAGTGAAGCACAGCTCCCGGTCGCGTGGAACGTCCCATTCGCGTTTTGCTGTTCAAAACACCATGTGCCTGTGCGAACTAGAACGGGCGGAGGGGTCCGGGCCGGGCCGCGACCAGGGATCAGGGCACCCGATGGACTATACGATCACCGCCGTCGACCGGGCGCTCAGCCTTCTGGAGGTTCTCGCCGAGAACCCCGGCGTCGGCGTGACGGAACTGGCGAACCTGACCGGCAACACCAAGAGCCTCGTCTTCCGCCTGATCTACACGCTCGAACAGCGCGGCTACGTCATCAAGGACCCGTCGTCGCGAACCTACACGCTCGGCTACCGCATCCTCACGCTGGCGGCCGACACCCAGAACCACGCGGCGCTGATCAACGCCGCGCGGCCGCTGATGGACGAGCTGGCTCAGCAGGTGCAGGAGAACGTCAACCTGCTGGTCCGCGACGGTCTGCATTCGCTGTGCGTGGCACTGCGCGAGTCGCCGCTGCCCATCCGCCTGTTCGCGCAGGTCGGGCGCCGCGGTCCGCTGCACGTGGGCGGCGGCCCCAAGGTGCTGCTCGCCTTCGCGCCCGATGACGTGCGGGACGCGGTGATCGCGGCCGGCCTCGACGTCCACACGCCGCTCACCATCACCGATCCGGACCGGCTGCGGACGGTGCTCGACACCATCCGGCGGACCAATTTCAACGAGAGCCATGGCGACCTCGATGCCGGAAGCTTCTCCTTCGCCGCCCCGGTCTTCGCCGCCGGCGGGCAGGTGGTCGCCGCCCTCAGCGTGGCCGGGCCGGCCGACCGCCTCGATGACGCGAAGGCCGAGACCTACCGCCGGCTGGTCCGCACGCACGCCGCCCGCCTGTCCGACCTGATGGGTCATCGGCCCCGGATGCTTGCGGCGGTGTGACCGGACGGCCGTATCGCCCTCCCGTCGGTATGGACGGGGATGTTCGGCGCGCCCGGGACGGCCTATGGTCCCTGCCGACAGCAACCAGCCGGTCCCGACGATGATGTCCCGCTTCCTCGCCCTCCTCGCCCTCCTCGCCGCCGGTGCGATGCTCGCCGCCGCGCCCGCGACGGCCGCCGACACCGACGTCCAGCTCTCCGCCGACGACCGGCGGGTGGAGCTCAAGGGCTTCCAGGACATCGACCTCTCGGTCACCGTGGACGGCGATCCGGCCTGCGACGTGACCGAGGCCAAGGTGCGGGCGGCCGTCACCGAGCGCATGGTCGCCGCCGGCATGAAGATCGACGTCGCCAGCCTCGTCGTGGTGCGGGTGAGCGTGAACGTCCTCCACGCCAAGGCGTCCGACCTCTGCATCGCCCAGCGCAGCGTGATCACGACGAAATTCGCCGGGTTCGAGAGTGCGGGCTCGGACAAGAAGCACGGCTACGTCGTGCTGCGGATCGACGAGGGGCTTTCGACCGCCGACCCGACGAAGGTCGACTTCATCCTGCGCACCATCGGCGAGGGGATGAACGGAACCATCGACGTGTGGCGGGCGGCGAACGTCGGCGCGCCCTTCGTCCGGCCGGCCGCGACGACGCCCGCGGGCCCGGGGGCCGCCCCCGCGGCACCGGTCGTGGACGGCGTCAGCATGCGGACGGTCCAGCAGCGCCTGTCCGACCTCGGCCTCTTCCGCGGCGCGGTCGACGGCGCGTCCGGCCCGGCGACGCGGCTCGCGATCCAGCGCTTCCAGCGCACGAACGAGCTGCCGGCGACCGGCGACCTCGACCGGGATACCCTGCGCAAGCTGTTCCCGTGAGGGGTGACTGTGCCCGGTCCGTCGCCGGGTGCCGCCAGTCCCCGCGCACGTGTGGCGTTGGCGGCGATTAGGCTCGGTCGCGCGGGGTCGGCATCCGACCGGCTGCCCCCGGCTCCGGCTGCCCCTCGCGCGCCGGCAGATCGCGTGCGATCAGCGGTCGATGAGTTCGAGGGGGACGGGGATCAGACCGGTGAAGAGACGGAAGACGTCGATTAGTAAACTGTCACCGAATTTCCAAACTGTCACCGAATTTCTCACTGTATCGCCGGTTGGTGGGCTGCCTCCGCTGACCCGGCCCACCCCCCGACAGTCCCGCCGGTGCCTATGCGTCGAGGGTCAGCGCCCTGCGCCCTGTCCGGCGTACACGATCTTCTTCGTGCCGCTCTCGCAGCTGCCCACGACCGCGCGTGCATCCGCCTGGGCGGTCGGGAGGATCTCCAGCGTGTAGGTCTTCACGCCGTTGCCTTCGATCTTCCGGGCGATCTCCGCCCGCAGTTCATCGCAGAGCTTCGGGGCGGCGAAGGCCGGGCCTGCGGCAAGCGCCAGCGCGGCGGCGAGGACAGGGATCCGATGCATGGGACGGGCTCCTGAAACGAGAACGGTGACGCCTAGGGGTTTCAGCATGGGTAGCACATGCATACTAAAGTGGTGATCCGTCTCGGGCAAGGCTGTCCCGCCGATCATCCGGCCGAGCGGGACACGCCGACCTGGGCGCTGCCTCCGTCGGTCGTCTGTAGATCGGGACAGGCGCGCTTGCCGCCCCGACCGTCTTGCCCCCGCCCGGCGACCGTCGTATCGTACCTCCAAACAGGTTTTCACTCGGTGAAACGGAGGACAGCATGTCGTCGACGGCCGCCGCGTCCATGATGAAGGACGTCTCGCTCGATGCCCCCTGGGAGCTCGTCGAGACCTTCTCGCGCTTCCCCCGCTGGAAGCCCGCGGACGTGAACGCGGCCGGCGACATGATCGCCGCGCGGCTGAAGGCGGCCGGCGTGCCGGTCACCGTGCACGAGCCGGAGATCTATCTCTCGGTCCCGTTCGACGCATCGGTCAAGGTGGGCGGCACGACCTTCCGGGCGAAGCCGCCGGCCTATTCCAAGAGCGTGCCGGACGGCATGACCGCCCCGCTGGTCTACGTGCCGGCGCAGTATTCCAAGTCGATCGCGACCCTGTTCAACAAGAACCAGGACGCGGCCCTGTCGGCCGAGGCGCGGATCCGGGGCAAGATCGTCATCTCCGAAGGGTTCGCCTTCCCCGGCAAGATCCTGGAGTTCGAGCAGAAGGGTGCGGTCGGCGTCATCGCCATCAACCCGGGCGTCGACATCCACTGGGGCATCTGCACGTCGATCTGGGGCACGCCCGACCTCGACGACCTGCCGAGGAAGCCGAAGATCCCCGTCGTCGCGGTGAGCAACCCCGACGGCAAGGCGCTGATCGCGCTGGCCGAGAAGGGGGAGACGGGCACGCTGGTCACGACGCTGGAGGAGGGCTGGTACAAGCAGAAGCTCCCCGTCGTCGACATCCCGGGCACCGAGGAGCCGGAGAAGTTCGTCCTCGTCCACGGCCACTACGACAGCTGGGACGTGGGCGTGGGCGACAACGCCACCGGCGACGCGACCCTCCTCGAACTCTCCCGCGTGCTCTGGAAGAACAGGGGCCAGCTGAAGCGCTCGGTGCGGATCGCGTGGTGGCCCGGGCACTCGACCGGGCGCTACGCCGGATCGACGTGGTTCGCCGACGCCTTCGCGCTCGATCTCGACCGGAACTGCCTCGCCCAGATCAACTGCGACAGCCCCGGCTGCCGCTGGGCGACGGAGTTCCGCGACATCTCCTGGATGACCGAGACCGAAGCCTTCGTGAAGTCGGTCATCAAGGACGTGGCGGGGCTGGAGAGCCACGGCGAGCGGCCGCACCGGGCGGGCGACTACGCTTTCAACAACATCGGCCTCTCGTCGTTCTTCATGCTCTCCTCGACCATGCCCGAGGAGCTGCGCGCCAAGAAGGGCTACTACGCGGTCGGCGGCTGCGGCGGCAACATCGCGTGGCACACCGAGAACGACACGATCGAGATCGCGGACAAGGACATCCTGCTGCGCGACATCAAGGTCTACCTCGCCTCGATCGTCGGCGTGGCGAACGCCGACGTGCTCCCCTTCGACTGGCGGGCGACGGCGAAGGAGTTCGCGGAGTCGCTCGCGGGCTACCGAAAGGCGGCCGGCGACCACTTCGACTTCACGCCGACGGCGGACGCCATCGCCCGCCTGTCGACCGCACTCGACGCCTTCCACGCCAAGGTCGCGGCGAAGGCGATCGGGCCGAAGGCGGCGAACGCCGTCATCATGCGCCTCGCCCGCATCCTCGTGCCGGCGAACTTCTCCAAGGAGGCGCGCTTCCGCCACGACCCCGCCATGCCGGTCCTGCCGCTGCCGACCATCTCGGTCGCGGCCGAGATCCCGGCCATGGACCCCGCGCACGTCGGCTTCGCCAAGGTGACGCTGATGCGCGGCCAGAACCGCCTCGTCGCGGCCCTCGACGAGGCGACGGCCCTCGTCGCCTCCGCCGGCTGAGGCGGCCATGGGTGAGCCACGCTTCGAGACGGACGGCATCCTCGCCGGCATCCGCCGCTGGGTCGAGCGGGAGACGCCGACGGACGCGCCCCAGGCCGTCGATGCGCTGATGGACCTCGTCGCGGCGGACTACGCCGCGGCGGGGCTTCTGGTGGAGCGGGTGCCGGGCCGGGACGGCTTCGGCGGGCACCTGATCGCCCGCTCGCCCTGGGGCCGGGACGCGCCCCAGGTGCTGCTGCTGAGCCATCTCGACACGGTGCACCCGATCGGCTTCATCGAGCGCCTGCCCTTCAAGGTGGAGGGCGACGTCGCCTACGGCCCCGGCATCTACGACATGAAGGCCGGGGCCTACATCGCCTTCCACGCGCTGTGCGAACTGGCCCGGTCCGGGCGGACGACGCCCTGCGGCATCACCCATCTGATCGTGTCGGACGAGGAGGTGGGCTCCCCCACCTCCCGCGCGCTGATCGAGGCGGAGGGGGCGAGGGCGAAGGCCGTGCTGGTGACCGAGCCCGCGCGCGAGGGGGGCCGGATCGTCACCGCCCGCAAGGGCGTGGGGCGGTTCGAGCTGAAGATCACGGGCCAGCCGGCGCATTCCGGGGCGCGGCACCAGGACGGGCGCAGCGCGCTGAAGGAACTGGCCCGCCAGATCCTGATCCTGGAGGGGATGACCGACTACGACCGCGGGATCACCGTCAACGTGGGCGTCGCCCACGGCGGCACGCGGGAGAACGTGGTGGCGGAGGAGGCGTGGGCCGGCATCGACCTGCGCGTGCCGTCGCCGCCCGTGGCCGACGAGATGGTGGCGAGGATCCTCGCGCTGACGCCGCACGAGGACGGGGTGACGGTCACCGTCACCGGCGGCATGAACCGCCCGCCCTACGTGAAGGACGAGCGGATCACGGCCCTGTTCGAGCACGCCAAGGGGCTGGCGGCCGAGATCGGGTTCGAGTTGAAGGACCTGATGACGGGCGGCGGTTCGGACGGGAACTTCACGGCGGCCCTCGCCCCCACCCTCGACGGGCTGGGCGTGGACGGCAAGGGTGGTCACACCCATTACGAACAGATCTACGTCTCGTCCATCGTGCCGCGGGCGCGGCTGCTGTGCCGGCTGATGGAGACGGTGGGGTAGGGGCAGTCGGTTCCGCCTCGTCCTGAGCTTGTCGAAGGACGATGAGCCTCCTCGTCCCGAGCTTGTCGAAGGACGGGGCGGAACCCCGCCCCCCCCCCGCCTCACCCCGCAGACCGCACCAAGGCACCATAGTCGTCCATCAGCGTGCGCGTCACCGGGCCTACCTGGAACTGGTGCTCGCCCACCTGCCCGATGGGGGTCACCTCGGCGGCGGTGCCGGTGATGAACATCTCGTCGAAGCCGGGCACCTCGTCGGGCATGATCGCCCGCTCGGTCACCGCGATGCCGCGGGCGCGGGCGAGGTCCATCACCGTGCGGCGCGTGATCCCGTCGAGGAAGCAGTCGGGCTTCGGCGTGTGGATCGCCCCGTCCTTCACGAAGAAGGCGTTCGCGCCCGTGCACTCGGCCACCTGTCCGCGGTAGTCCAGCATGAGCGCGTCCTGGAAGCCCTTCTTCTCGGCCTCGTGCTTGGAGAGCGTGCAGATCATGTAGAGGCCGGCGGCCTTGGACGACGTGGGCGCCGTGTCCGGCGCCGGGCGGCGCCACTTCGCCCAGTCGAGCTTGATGCCGCGCTCACGCAGTTCCGGCGCGAAGTAGCTGGGCCAGGCCCAGACCGCGATGGCGAGGTGGATCTTCGAGGCCTGGGCGGAGACACCCATCATCTCCGATCCGCGCCACGCCACGGGGCGGACGTAGGCGTCGGCGAGGCCGCTGGCCGCGACCGTCTCGCGCGTCGCGGCATCGATCCGGTCGCGGGTGAACGGGATCTCGAAACCGAGGATCGCCGCGCTGTCGAGGAGCCGCTGGCTGTGCTCGGTCAGCTTGAAGACGCGCCCGTTGTAAACCCGCTCGCCTTCGAATACACAGCTTCCGTAATGAAGGCCGTGGCTCAACACGTGCAGGTTCGCATCGCGCCAGGGAATGAGGCGACCGTCGAACCAGATGACGCCGTCTCGGTCGTCGAAGGGCAGGATGGACATCGGGGCGTTCCCAGGGATCTGTTCGTTGACGTCCCGATCGGTGGCGCCGGGACGGTCCGACCTGCGTACGGTTCCGGTCGGGTTCGAGTCAACATGACTGACGTAAAGTCCGGCGTGAACCCGCTCTTCCTGCGCGAGGACGACCTCCGCCAGGGGATCGAGCTGCTGTTCTTCGGCTACAGGGACTTCACCGCCGAGCCCGACGCCATGCTGGCGGAGATCGGCCTCGGCCGGGCGCACCACCGGGCGATCTACTTCATCGGCCGGAACCCGGGAATCAGCGTCACCGACCTGCTCGGCATCCTGCGGATCACCAAGCAGAGCCTGTCGCGCGTGCTGGGCGACCTGATGGACCAGGGCTTCGTCGACCAGCGGCAGGGCACGCGCGACCGTCGCCGGCGCCTGCTGGAGCTGACGGAGAAGGGCGTGGAGCTGGAGCGGCGCCTGTCGGAGAACCAGCGCCAGCGCATGGCGCGGGCCTATCGGCTGGCGGGCGCCGAGGCCGTCGAGGGGTTCCGGCGCGTGATGCTGGGCCTCATCGACGACGCCGACCGGTCGCGCTTTCCGGCGCCAGCCGCGCCGCCGCGGGTCGTCCGCCGCTGACCCCCACGGCTCGGACCGTCCGGCACCCGCTGGACCCCGTTCCCGAAAGGTTCTAGATTCACTCTTCGTTCGGGGAGGGGTCATGCGCGGGCTGAAGGTCGGGGTGGTCGGCGGCGGGATCGCGGGCCTGGCGGCGGCGCTGTTCCTGTGCCGCCGGGGGCACCGGGTGACCCTGTTCGAGGCGGCGGAGCAGCCGACGCCGGTGGGGCCCGGGCTCCTCCTCGCGCCCGCGGCGCTGGCCGTCCTCGAACGGCTGCGGCTGCGCGCGACGCTCGAACGGTTCGGCGATCCCGTGGGCCGGGTCCTCGGCTACACCCGCGACCGCCGCACGGTGCTCGACCTGCGCTATGCCGATCTCGGGCCGGACGTGCGCGCGCTGGGCGTCCACCGGGGCACGCTGTTCCAGACCCTCTACGAGGCGCTCGCGGCGGAGCCGGGGGCGTCGATCGTCCACGGGGTGCGCGTCGCGGCGGCGCAGGACGCGGACGGGGGCGCCGTGTTGGTCGGCGCCGACGGCGCGCGCCACGGCCCCTTCGGTCTCGTCGCCGTGGCGGACGGCATGAACTCGCAGCTGCGCGGGCAGGTGGCGGCCGCGGCGACGGCCGAGCCCGCGCGCTGGGGCTGGCTCTGGGGAACGGCGCCCGATCCGGCGGGCGCCTTCTCGGGCGTCGTGCGGCAGGTCCACGACGGCGCCCGGCGGATGATCGCGGTCGTGCCCGCGGGCCGGGTGCCGGACGATCCCGGCGGACCGCCGCTGGTGACGATGGTCTACAGCCTCCGGGCCGACCGGCTGCCGCACTGGCGCGACGCGGGCATCCCCGCCTGGCGCCGGCATGTCACCGACCTCTGGCCCGCGGCAGGGCCGCTCGCCGATCATTTCGGATCGCCGGACGACCTGCGCTTCGCCGCGTGGCGCGACGTCCGCGTCGCGGACCCGGTCGCGGGGCCGGTCGCCCTGATCGGCGACGCCGCGCACGGGATGAGCCCGGTGACCGGGCAGGGGGCCGCGGTCGCGCTGGCCGACGCCGCGGCGCTGGCCGACTGCGTCGAGGCGGCCGACGACGTCGCCGGGGCGCTCGCCGCCTATCGGGCCGCGCGCGCCGGGCCGGTGGCCGCGGCCCAGCGGATCGCGCGGCGGATGGCGCCCGCCTGCCAGGGCGGCGGGGGCGTCGCGCCCGTCCTGCGCGACTGGCTGCTCGGGCCCGCCTGCCGCGCTCCGCTGATCGGTCGCCGCATCCTCCGGGCCGCGGCGTGACGCCGGCGGGGGATCGTCGCGGCGGCGCCGAAGGGGCGCGGGCATCGGGCGCATCATAGGAATTTTATCCTTGACCGGGGGCCGGTCCGTCTCCACCATCCCGCTTCCACGATGGGGGAGGCGGGCATGGCGTTGGCCGTCGCCGGAACGTTCGGCGTCCTTCTGGTTCTTCTCGCGGCGGGCCTGTCCGGCCTCCACCGGCGCTATTTCGCCTTCCTCGCCGAGCGGGCGGCGGCCGGCGGCGGGGCCGCGTCCGAGGCGGTGGCGGCGGCCCGCTCGGCCCCCTTCGGCCTGCCCGAGGGCACGATCCGGGCGACGCTCGCCCTGCTGCTGGTGGTGGCCGGCGTCCTCGCGCTCCTGTTCCGCCGCGACCTCGGCGACGCCGGGACGGGCGAACTGGTCAGCATCCTCGGGACCGTGGTCGGCTTCTATTTCGGTGCCCGCGGGGTCGAGAACGGCGCGACGGCGGAGGCCCGCCGGGCGGTCGCGGTCGCGCAGGCCGCCACGACCGAGGCGACGGCCGCGCGGATCGAGGCGGCCGGCGCGCGCGCCGCCGATCCCGTTCCCGCCCCCGTCGCCGCCCCCGTCGCCGAGGTCGCGCCGCGGGAGCGGGAGCGGTTGCAGGCGCTGCGTGGGCATCTCGCCGACGGGCGCCGCCTCCTCGCCGCGTTGGCCGCGGTCCGCGGCGGCCCCCCGCTGGTCGAAGGGGCGGACGCGGTCCTCGCCCGGGTGGACGGCACGCTCGCCGCCCTCGGCCCGCTGCTGTCCGGCCGGCCGGACCCCGCGGCCGTCGCGGTCGCCCTCGCGGAGGGTGGCGAGACGCTGGAGGCCCTGGAGCGCGCCGGCCTGCCGGGCGTGCTGGGCGACGCGATCGCGGGCGTCGGTGGTGCCATGCGCGCGCTCGGGGATGCGGGCGGGGCGGGGGCGGCCTTCGCGGCGTCGGTCGGCGGACCGGCGGGGCTTGTGGCCGCCGTCGCGATGGGCGGGCTCTCGCTGCTGGGCGACCGCGCCCGGCACGACGCCTGGACCCGCCGGATCCTCGACCTGCCGCCGGCCCGCGCCGACCTGCCGGACCGGCCGACCGCCGTCGACGCCGCGCTCGCGGTGGATTCGGTGCCGGGCCTGCGGGCGCGGCTGACGTCGGACGGCGTCCTGCGGACGGACCTCGCGCTCGTCCTGCTGGAGGCCGCGGCGGTGGCGGACGCGGCCGGCACGCTGCCGCCGGCCGGGACGGTGGCGGCGGCGCTGTCCGCCTGGCCGGAGGTCGCGGCCCGCTTTCCCGACGCGGCCGTCCTCGCCGAGGCCGTCGAGGGCGTGCGACGGGCGGCCGCCTTCGCCCGCCTGCGTCGCCTGCTGCCGCCGACCGTCGAGGCGCCCGGTTCCGGCCCGGTCCCGGTCGACGGTCTCCTCGCCGCGGTGGACGCGCTGCGCGCCGATTCGCACGCGGCGGCCGAGATCGACCGGCTCGCGGCCCTCGCCATGGCCCTCGGCGACCTCGGCCCCGGCCTCGACGCGCGGGCCCTTCTCGCCGACGGGATCGCGCGCGGCGCCGACCTCGCGGCACGGGAACGCCAGTCCCGCCGCGGCGAGCCGGAGGCCCTCCGATGATCCCGCGCCGACCGCTGCCGATCCTCGCCCTCCTCCTCGCCGCCTGCGCCGGCGGACCGCCCGATGCGGCGACGCGCCTGCTCGCGACCTACAAGTCCGCCGACACCCCGGTCGGCCGCGTGGCCGGGGAGACGGGGGAGGCGATCGACTGTCTCGACCGGCAACCCGTCTGCGCCGACCTCTGGCTTGCGAGGGCCGAGGCGCTTCTCGCCCTCGCCGCACCGGGCGTTCCGGGCGACATGCGTGCGGCGCGCGCCCGGGGCGCCGTCGCGGCGTCGATCCGCGCCGAGGCGAGCCTGCCGCCCGGTGCGCGGGCCGACCTCGCGCTGCGCGCGCTCAAGGTCCGGGCCGCGGCGGGGCAGGGGCTCCGCGATTTCGCCTCGGATCCCGCCGCGACGGCGGCGGCGGAGGCCGGTCTCCGCCGGACGGCGGCGGCGCTCGACGCGGTTCCCGGTGGTCGGCCCTATGCCGCGTGGTTCGCGACGGAGGCGGCGATGGCGGCCACGCTGCGCACCCTCGCCCCGGCCGACGTCCCCTGTCCCCTTCTCGGCGGTTTCCGGGCGGGGCTGCCCCCCGATCCGCCGGCCGACATCGCAGGCCCCGTCCGCCGGACGGCGACGGCGCTCGACGCGCTGATCGCCGACCGCGGGTGCCGGCCATGATCCCCGCCCTGGCGCGGCCTCTCTGGTTGGCCGTCCCGATGATGCGCGGGGAGGACGTGGCCGCCCTTCAGCGCGCGCTCGGACCCCGGTCGCCGGTCCCCCGTTCGCCCGGCCTCGTCGCCGACGGGCTGTTCGGCCGCGCGACCGACCGGGCCGTCCGGGCGTTCCAGGCGGACGCGGGGCTGCGGGTCGACGGCGTGGTGGGGGCGGCGACGTGGGCCCGCCTGTTCCCCGGGGACGACGAGGACGCGCCCGCACCCGCCGACGCCCGTCTGTCCGACGTCCTGACGCCCGCCGTGCTGGCCCACCTCCGCACGCCGCACCGGTTCGCGGCGGACGGCTGCGAATGGGCCCTGACGCCCGAGGGGCTGCGCATCGACGGGGCGGCTCCCGTGGCCGACCCCGGGGCCGACCGCCGGATCGCGCGGGTCCGCGCGGCGTTCGCGCAGCCGTTGCTCACCGTCCTCGCGGCGGCGGCGCCGGTGCCGGTCGAACTCGTCCTCGCCACCGTCTGCGCCGAGAGCGGCGGGCGGCCGGACGCGCGGCGGCACGAGCCCGGCTGCGACCTGCGCGACCCGTCGCGCACGCCGGCCCGCGTGTCGTGGGGCCTGACCCAGACGCTGCTCTCGACCGCGCGCGAGGTGCTGGGCGATCCCGCCCTCCCGCTCGACCGCCTGCTCGACCCCGAGGTCTCGATCCGGGCGGGGGCCGGCTACGTCTGGCGGCAGGCGCGGCTCACCCGCCTCGACCCGCCCCTGGTCGCCGCCGCCTACAACGCCGGTGGGCTGTACCGGAACGACGGCCCGGCGAACCGCTGGCGGCTGCGCCAGCATCCGATCGGAACGGACGACCACGTCGACCGCTTCGTCCTCTTCTTCGACGCGGCGATGCGCGACGCCCGGGCGCGGCCGTGGCCGGACCGGGTGCCGAGCCTCGCCGCGCGCATCGGCTGACCTCAGCCGCCCCGCTGGACGCCCGGGCGGCCGGCCTCGACCAGGAACGCCGCCCGCGTCTCCAGCGGCGCATCGCGGCGGGTGACGTAGGGGACGACCCGGAACTCGGCCGTCATCCGGTCGCGGCTGGCGGCGTGGACGGTGTAGCCGCGGCGGTTGTTGAAGAAGCGCATGTGCGGATTGTGCCGCTGGAGCGTCTCCCAGTCCGCCCGGCTCTCCGCGCCGTCGCCGTCGGTGGAGATGGACGTGGCGACGAACTCCGACCCCACGATGGGGCTGCGGTCGTCGTCGAAGTCCGTCCTCAGGTCGCCGGCCCAGGCGTTGTGCACGTCGCCGGTGAGGACGACGAGGTTCGGCACCCGGTTCTCCTGCACGAAGCGCAAGAGACGGCCGCGGGCGGCCGCATAGGCGTCCCACTTGTCCATGCTGAAGCCGAAGTCCGGCCCCTCGCCGACCCGGCGCTGCATCATCATCACCTGCTGGGCCAGCACGTTCCACGTCGCGCGGCCGGACGCCAGCCCGTCCATCAGCCAGCGTTCCTGGGCGGCGCCCAGGATCTGCGCGTCCGGCTTCAGCCGGTCGGCGCAGCCGATGCGGGTCCCGTCGCCGCAGGGCTGGTCGTCGCGGTGCTGGCGGGTGTCCAGCACGTTGACCGAGACGAGCCGGCCATAGTCGAACCGCCGGTGGGCCAGCATGTCCGGGCCGCGGGGAAGCTGGGCACGGCGGACGGGCATGTGCTCGTACCAGGCCTGGAAGGCCATCTGCCGGCGCAGCAGGAAGATCTCCCGTGGGACGGCAACCGGGAAGTTCGGCCCGCCGTCCTCCTCCGAGACGTCGCCCGCCCAGTTGTTGTCGACCTCGTGGTCGTCGAAGCTGACGAGGAAGGGGTGGGCGGCGTGCGCCGCCTGCAGGTCCGGGTCGAGACGGTAGAGGGCGTAGCGGTTGCGGTAGTCGACGACGGTATGGATCTCCTGCCCGGTGATCTCCCGCACCGGCAGGGCGGCGCCGCGCCGGTTCCGGTACTCGTAGATGTAGTCGCCGTAGTGGAACACGAAATCCAGATCCTCCCGCGACAGGTGGCGGAAGGCGGTGAAGAAGCCGTCCTCGTAGCGCTGGCAGCCGACGTTGGCGAAGGCGACCCGGTCGGGCGTCGCGTCGGGCGTCGGTGCGGTCCGGGTCCGGCCGACGGCGCTGATCTCCCGCCCAACCTGGAAGCGGTACCAGTAGGGGCGCGCGGGCTCCAGCCCCACGACCTCCACATGGACGGCGTGGCCGAGTTCCGGCCGCGCCAGCGCCGTGCCCTTGGCCACGGGCGTGCGGAACCGGTCGTCGGCCGCCACCTCCCAGCCGACCTCGATCGCCTGCGCCGGCAGGCCGCCCCCCGCGTGGGGTTCGGGCGCCAGCCGGGTCCAGATCACGACGCCGTCGGGCAGCGGATCGCCCGAGGCGACGCCCAGCGTGAAGGGATAGGCGGCGAACACGGGCGCGGCCCAGGTGCCACGGGCCGTGGTGCCGGTCAGCGCGGCGATCGCCCCGACCGACAGGGTTCCACGCAGAAGTCCCCGGCGCGAGAGCGACAGGAACGGATCGAGCGGATGCGGCATCGGGCGGATCTCCCCACGGGCGTCAAGGACGTTCCCCGCACCATGCCGCCCTTTCGTTGCGACGGCGCGACGGAACGGCGACGATCACGCGACGCCGGCCGCCCCGGGCGTCCGCCCCCCCCCTCAGGCCGCGACGCGCGAGGGTGACTTCGCCGCCCGCGCCGCCACCGCCTCGCCGAACGCCCGGAACAGGGCGGTCGAGAGCGGGTCCTCCCAGAACCTGTATTCCGGGTGCCACTGGACCGTGAGCGCGAAGGCCGGCGCGTCGGCCACGCGCACCGCCTCGACGATGCCGTCGGGCGCCTCGCCCTCGACGACGAGGCCGGGGGCGAGGCGGTCGATGCCCTGGCCGTGCAGCGAGTTCACCATCGCCTCGGAGGTGCCGGCGATCCGCTCCATCAGCCCGCCCGGCGTGAAGCGGACGGAATGCTTGAGGCGATACTTCTCCTCCGTCGTCCCCGGCCCGCCGCGGTGGTCCTGCTTGCCCGCAACGTCGTGGACCCGGGGGTGCAGCGTGCCGCCGAAGGCGACGTTCATCTCCTGCAGGCCGCGGCACACGCCGAACACCGGCACCCCGCGCCGCACGCAGGCGCGGATCAGCGGCAGGACCGCGTCGTCGCGCATGGGGTCGTGCGGCGGCGCCGAGAGTTCGGGCCCGCCGCCGTACTGCCGCGGCTCGACGTTCGAGGGGCTGCCTGTCAGGAACAGGCCGTCGAGGCGCCCGGCGAGGTCGTCCGGATCGACCAGCCCGCCGAGTGCGGGGATCAGCATCGCCATCGCGCCGGCCCCGTCGACCACGCCGCGCACGTACTTGTCGAGCGTGGTGTGGACGGGCCAGTCGTTCACGGTGCGGGCGCAGGCGGGGACGCCGACGAGGGGGCGGGCGGGCATGGAGGGCCGTCTCGGGTCTCGGTATCCCCCGTTCGTAACACGGGCGATCCCGTCCCGCCAGACGGGGGCCGTGCTATGCTCGCGTCATCCGCTCCACCCACCGACGGACGCCCGTGCCATGACCACGACGACCATCCGCGCCGCCGACGGCGGCTCCTTCCCGGCCTATGTCGCGCGGCCCGCGGGCGACGCGCCCGCCCCGGCGCTCCTCGTCGTCCAGGAGATCTTCGGGGTGAACGCCGTGATGCGCGACATCTGCGACGGCCTCGCCGCACAGGGCTACGTCGCCGTCTGCCCCGACCTCTTCTGGCGGCAGGAACCGGGCGTCGACATCACCGACCGCACCGAGGCGGAGTGGAAGAAGGCCTTCGCGCTGTTCGGCGGGTTCGACGTGGCGAAGGGCGTCGACGACCTGATCGCGACCCTCGCCCATCTGCGCACGATGCCGGGCACGACCGGGCGCGCGGGGACGATCGGCTACTGCCTCGGCGGCAGGATGGCCTATCTGATGGCGACGCGCTCGGACGCCGACTGCAACGTCAGCTTCTACGGCGTCGGCATCGAGGGGATGCTCGACGAGAGCATGGCGGTCACCCGGCCGCTCCTGATGCACGTGGCCGAGAAGGACAAGTTCGTCCCGCCGGACGCGCAGGCGGCGATCGTGTCGCGGATGGCCGGCGTGGCGCTCGCGACCGTCCACGTCTATCCGGGCGTGGACCACGCCTTCTGCCGCGCGGGCGGCGAGCATTACGACGCGGCCGCCTGCGACCTCGCCAACGGGCGCACGCGCGAGTTCCTGCGCGCAAATCTGGCATGACGAAATCGCCGGCCCTTCCACGGACGGGGTCCGGCCTGTTAACGTTGAAGCCGCCAGCAGGGGGGACGCCAGCCGATGCCGGTCTTCACCAATCTCGAGGACGCCCTCGTCGCGCAGCTGAAGGCGCGCAAGGCCGCAGGCTGCGAAAAGTCCGCCGCCTCGGCCGGCCGTTGTCTCGCGTCGGTCCTGTCGGGCACGGTGAAGCGGCTCGTCCGTGGCGAGGCTGCCGCGGCGGCACCCGCGGACGCGCCCCGTCCGGCCCCGGCGCGCGACTGAGGGCCCGCCCGCCGGCGATCTGATCCAGATCAAGGCGACCCCGTCCCGCCCTTGCCACGATGGCCCCCTCAAACGGATGAGGTCGGCCATGCCCCGGATCCAGTCCTTCGCAACCGTCGTCGACGGCCCGCCCTCGGGTCTTTCGCTGGTCGCCTACGCTCTCGGCTGGTCGGCCCGGGGCGATGGCCGGACGGCGATCGACAATCCGTTCGACGGCGACACGCCGGCCGCCCGCGCCTGGCAGGACGGCTGGCTCGCCGCCCCGATGGCCGACGCGCCCTTCAATGCCTGAGGGATCGATCGCGGCGCCGGTCGCCGAGGCCCGGGCGAGCGAGCCGGTCCGGCGCTGCACCCACGCGAAGGCGGTCCAGGAGCGGGCGACGTCCCGCGCCCCCTTGAGGGCGAGGGCTCTTCCCCGGTTCAGGCGCTGATCTTGACCGCCTGGCGCACCGTCTGGCCGGTGGCGCTCACCGTCTGGCCGGTCGGCAGCACCCAGAACTCCGCCTTCTCGGCGATCTGGGCCGGATGCACGCCGTTCGCCCACAGTTCCCGAATCATTCCCGAGATGTCGTTGTTGGGCGCGTACTTCTCCGCGATCCGGTCGATCGTGCGCTGCTGTTCGGGCGTCACGATGGGGCGCGAGCCGTCCGCCCGCACCGGCAGCGGGATGTCGGCGAGGCCGCGGGCCACGCCGTCGTAGCGCGTGAGATAGGCCGATGCGCCGCCGTCGACCGTGGCCGCTGCCGTGCCCTCCACCGGCTTGGGCGCGACGGTCGTGACGGTGGTCTTCGGCGCGGGCGCCGGCGTGTTCGGATTGGGATTCGGATCCCGGCGGAACGACTGATAGCTCAGCGCCGCAGCATAGGAGGCGTTGGACCCGGTGGTCAGGATCATCGACACGGCACACCCCTCGGCGAGGGTTTCGACGGAAAGCCCGGAGGCCTGCTGTCGAAGATGCGAGCGTCGTGCCAACTGCTACGTCATTGAGATTATGACCGAAATCGTCGTCCTGCGCGGAATCTGCCGGGCAGCGGCTGCCGGTCGTCGCCACCGCCCGGCAAGGTTGGCCGGTGCGGTCCGGCCGTCAGAGGATGAACTTCGAGAGGTCGGCGTTCCGGGCGAGGCCGGCGACCTTGTCGCGCACGTAGCCGGCGTCGATCCGCACGGTCACGCCCGCCATGTCGGAGGCGCCGAAGCTCACCTCCTCCAGCAGGCGCTCCAGCACCGTGTGGAGCCGGCGTGCGCCGATGTTCTCGACCGTCCCGTTGATCTCGGCCGCGAGTTCGGCCAGCGCGTCGATGGCGTCCTCGGTGAAGTCGAGCGTCACCTCCTCGGTCCCCATCAGCGCCTTGTACTGCTTGATGAGGGAGGCCTCGGGCTCGGTCAGGATGCGGCGGAAGTCCTCGCGCGTCAGCGGCTTCAGTTCCACCCGGATCGGCAGCCGGCCCTGAAGCTCGGGCAGCAGGTCCGAGGGCTTGGCGATGTGGAAGGCGCCCGACGCGATGAAGAGGATGTGGTCGGTCTTCACCGGCCCGTGCTTGGTGGCGACGGTCGTCCCCTCGATGAGCGGCAGCAGGTCGCGCTGCACGCCCTCGCGGCTGACGTCGCCGCCCTTCATCTCCGACCGGGCGGAGATCTTGTCGATCTCGTCGATGAAGACGATGCCGTTCTGCTCCACCGCGTTGATGGCCTCGGCGGTCACCTTCTCCGGGTCGAGGAGCTTGTCGCTCTCCTCGGCCATCAGCACCTCGTGGCTCTCGCGCACGCTCATCCGGCGGGTCTTGGTCCGGCCGCCGAACGCCTTGCCGAGGATGTCGTTGAGGTTGATCATCCCCATCTGCGCGCCCGGCATCCCGGGCACGTCGAAGGTGGGCATGCCGGGGATCGCGCTGTCCTGCACCTGGACCTCGATCTCCCGCTCGTTGAGCGACCCCTCGCGCAGCATCTTGCGGAACTTGTTGCGCGTCTCCGGGCTCGCGGCGTCGCCGACCAGCGCGTTCAGCACCCGCTCCTCGGCGCGCAGCTCCGCCTTCGCGGCGACCTCCTTGCGAAGCCGCTCCTTGGTCATGCCGATCGCGGCCTCGACCAGGTCGCGCACGATCTGCTCCACGTCGCGGCCGACATAGCCGACCTCGGTGAACTTGGTCGCCTCGACCTTCAGGAACGGGGCCTGCGCCAGCTTGGCGAGGCGCCGGGCGATCTCGGTCTTGCCGACGCCGGTCGGGCCGATCATCAGGATGTTCTTCGGCAGGACCTCCTCGCGAAGGCCCTCGGGAAGCTGCTGGCGGCGCCAGCGGTTGCGCAGCGCGATCGCGACCGCGCGCTTGGCGTCCTGCTGGCCGACGATGTAGCGGTCGAGTTCGGAGACGATCTCGCGCGGGCTGAATGCGGCGGTCATGGCACGGGCCTCACAGCGTCTCGATCGTGACGTTGCCGTTGGTGTAGACGTCGATGCCGGCCGCGATGGCCATGGCCCGGCGCGCGATGGTCTCGGCGTCCAGCCCGTCGACCGCGATCAGCGCGCGGGCGGCGGCCAGCGCGAAGTTCCCGCCCGAGCCGATGCCGATCAGCCCGTCGTCGGGCTCCATCACGTCGCCGGTGCCGGTCAGCACGAGGGAGACCGAGCGGTCGGCGACCGCCATCATCGCCTCCAGCCGGCGCAGATAGCGGTCGGTGCGCCAGTCCTTGGCCATCTCCACCGCCGCGCGGGTGAGCTGGCCCGGGAACCGCTCCAGCTTGTTCTCCAGCCGCTCGAACAGGGTCAGCGCGTCGGCGGTCGCCCCGGCGAAGCCCGCGATCACGCTGCCGCCGGCGAGCGGCCGCACCTTGCGCGCGGATCCCTTAACGATGGTCTGGCCCATCGAGACCTGCCCGTCGCCGGCGATGACGACGGTGTCGCCGCGCCGGACGGAGAGGATCGTGGTGCCATGCCAGGGGGCGGGCGAGGGGTGGTCGGCCATGGGCGCGTCTTTTCGCGGGGGAACGACCTTTGACATGGGTTGGCTTCCGCCCCGGCGCCAGCGCGCCTTCCGCCGCTCCCGCCATCCTGCTAGAAAGC
>Ga0315907_10002055_pt1 | contig 26147 bp, 25 predicted proteins | sample LakEriMetagenome_3_FD_203525 | JGI IMG/M metagenome (GOLD analysis project Ga0315907, IMG submission 203525) | Freshwater fungal communities from buoy surface, Lake Erie, Ohio, United States - Buoy 12 MA123 | ecosystem: Environmental > Aquatic > Freshwater > Lake > Lake biofilm | place: USA...
AAACCAATTACTCACTGAAATGGATGGTTTCGGAACCAACAGCGGGGTAATTATTCTTGCGGCAACCAACAGAGCGGATGTATTAGACAGCGCATTAATGCGCGCAGGTCGCTTTGACCGACAGATCTATGTAGACATGCCTGATATAAACGAACGAAAAGAAATTTTCCAAGTTCATTTAAAACCGTTAAAATTAGAAGAAGGCTTGGATATTGATTTCTTAGCCAAACAAACTCCAGGATTTAGTGGAGCAGACATCGCAAACCTGTGCAACGAAGCAGCGCTTATTGCTGCCAGAAAAGAGAAGAAGAAGGTTGCAAAACAAGACTTCCTTGACGCGGTGGATCGTATTGTAGGAGGATTGGAAAAGAAGAACAAGATTATCACCAAAGACGAAAAGAAAACAATCGCCATACATGAGGCGGGTCATGCCACCATTTCTTGGCTCTTGGAATATGCCAACCCTCTCGTAAAGGTTACGATCGTTCCTCGTGGACAATCTTTAGGTGCTGCGTGGTATTTGCCGGAAGAGCGAAGCATCACGACCACCGAACAGTTATTGGATCAAATGTGTTCAGCCTTGGGTGGACGAGCAGCGGAAGAGTTAGTGTTTTCAAAAATCAGTACCGGAGCACTAAGTGATTTAGAAAAAGTAACGAAGCAAGCATATGCTATGGTTTCAATCTATGGCTTGAACAAGCGCGTTGGGAATGTTTCATTTTATGACTCTCAGGGCAGAGATGCCTTTACCAAGCCTTACTCCGATGATACGGCAAAGGTCATTGACCAAGAAGTATCTATGCTCATTGAAAGTCAATACCAACGCGCATTAAAAATACTCGGGGAGCACCGGGATAAGTTAGAAGCGTTAGCGGAAAAACTCTTAATTGATGAGGTTATCTTTAAAGAAAATCTCGAAGAAATTTTCGGAAAACGTCAGTGGGAACCGGCGGAAATCGTAGAGGAAAGCCAACCTGCGGTAGAGGCTCCTGAAGATATTGCACCAACACCCGAAGATACGAACACGGACGCAAATCCGAATAGTAGTACCGAAGAGCAGTCTGAGGATTCCGAGTCAACAACCGATGAAGCGCCGAGTGACCAATAGGGTTTAATCCGTATGAGCAACTTAGGCCTACGAATCATCACTGGAGCCATCCTCGGAATATTAATCCTAGGGTCGGTGTTAGCAGGACCTTGGATTCAGGGAGTTGTTTTCAGTGCGTTTATGATCGTTGGATTGCTGGAGTTCTATCGCATGTGTGACCGTCTTTCGTTCATTCATGTTTCAAAAGAAATGGGAGTATTCATAGGGATTTTCATCTATGTATTACTGTTGGGTATGAGCATTGAACTGCTCCCAATTATTTCTATAACAGTCATATTTCCGTTGTTTTTTAGTCTAATATTGGTTGAACTATGGAAGAAACATCCACAACCCTTGCTCAACATTGCCGTGTTGGTATTGGGAATTATTTACGTGGTTATACCCTTCTATTTAAGCATTGATTTAAACCTGAGAAATAACCAATACTTACCAAACGTGGCGGGAATGCTGCTTTTAATTTGGACCAACGACACCATGGCTTATTTCGTTGGAAAAAAATGGGGGAAACATAAATTATTCGAACGAATATCACCGAAAAAAACTTGGGAAGGTACTGTTGGAGGACTGGTATTTACCTTAATTTTAGGGTTTATCATCGGAACCTACATCAACCAAGGATTAACATTGTTCTGGGTTATTTCAGCGGTAATTATCGGTCCTGGAGCACTTTTCGGTGATTTGTTGGAATCCCTGTTTAAACGAAGCCTCCAAATCAAGGACAGTGGGAGTATTTTGCCCGGTCATGGTGGCGTGTTAGACCGCTTTGATGCAGCACTGTTCAGCATCCCTTTCTTTTATTGTTGGTACATGCTCTATTTTTATTGGTAAATTTACCCCATGAGATTTCATAAAGAAGGACATGTTATCATGACCATGGCGACCCTTATTACGGGTGTATTGATTGCCGCAATTTGGGTTTTACTCGGGACATCGATTGTTTGGCTTAGTATATTTTTAGCGCTAATTCCGCTGGTTTTTTTAATCTTGGTAGTGCAATTTTTTCGTGTGCCGAATCGAAAAATCGCAGGGAATTCATCCGAAGTAATATGTCCGGCTGATGGAAAAGTGGTTGTGATAGAACGCGTATTTGAACCGGAATTCATCCAAGAAGAATGCATACAAATTTCCATTTTCATGTCTCCTTTAAACGTGCATGCGAATTATGCTCCGATTGCGGGGCGCGTGGTATACACCAAACATCATCAAGGGAGTTACTTAGTAGCTTGGCATCCTAAAAGTTCAACAGAAAATGAGCGATCTACCCTTGTACTGGAAACGGACGCAAAAAAACTCGTATTAGTTCGGCAAATAGCCGGTGCTGTTGCCCGCAGAATTTGCTTCTATGCACGCCAGGATTACGAATACAAAAAGGGCGAGGAATTTGGATTTATAAAATTTGGATCACGAGTTGATGTATTCCTACCCTTGGATGCTCAGATACAGGTGCACATTGGTCAAAAGGTTAAAAATCGTGAAGATATTCTTGCAATCATTTAATTTCATTACTTTTAGAAAAAAATATACCATGAAAAAATTAGTTTTAGCTGTTGCCTTGGTTACCATGAGTGGTTCCCTTGCTTCCAAAGTTTACGCTGCACAAACTGGCGTTAAAATGGAATTCAATGATGATGACAAAAAGAAAAAGAAAAAGAAAAAAGGAAGTTGCTCTAGCACTGAACAAAAGAAATGTTGTTCAGGTTCTACTCAGAAGTCTGGATGTGGCGATAAGCACTAAGCAAGCACAATCTAATAAAAAAGGGGCCTAGGCCCCTTTTTTATTACTCAAAAATCTCATGGTAGGCTTGACTATATTTTTCAAGGATTACCTTACGTTTCAACTTAAGCGTTGGCGTTAATTCATTGCCTTCAATCGAGAATAAATCCGGTAAGAGCTTTATTTTTTTAAGCTGCTCCCAATTCCCCAAATTGGCATTTACTTTTTCTACCTCTTCAAATATTCTCTTAAAAACAGTTGGGTCGGCAATTATTTGTTCATTGCTCTGGCCCTCAAACGAAAGCTCATGCCGCTTAGCCCAAGCGCGTAAAAATGCATAATCTGGAACAATGAATGCGGCAGGGAACTTTTGATTTTCCCCAATTACCATCGCCTGCTCTATGAATCGAGACTCTTTTAGTGAATTTTCAATCGCTTGAGGGACGATGTATTTCCCTCCGGATGTTTTAAAGATTTCCTTTTTACGATCGGTAATTTTAAGGAACTTTCCTTCAATAAACTCACCAATATCCCCCGTTTTAAGCCAACCATCGGCATCAAAGACCTCCTTTGTAGCGTCTTCATTATTATAGTATCCCATCATAACATTCGGGCCCTTCACTAAAATCTCACCGTCCGAGGCAATCATTACCTCAACGTCATCGATTAAGGCACCAACGCTCCCAAAACGAATTCCGCGTTGAAATGAATTCACTGAAATCACTGGTGAGGTTTCTGTCATTCCATATCCTTCAAGAATAGGAATGCCCGCCGCAAGGAAAATTCGCGATAATCTGGGCTGTAAGGCGGCGCTTCCAGAGGCAATAGCGCGTACATTCCCCCCCAAGGCTTCTTGCCATTTTTTGAAAATCAATTTCCTAGCGATACCAAGTTTAAGATAATACCACGAACCTTTACCCGTTTGCTCGTATTCTTCCGCTAATCCTACCGCCCAAAAAAACAGTTTTTTCTTCACCCCTGTTAAATCCTCCCCTTTCGCGATAATCTTATCATATACCTTTTCAATCAGGCGAGGAACTGCACTGAATACGTCGGGCTTAACCTCTCGAATATTATCTCCAATGGTTTCCATGGACTCCGCAAAATAAATCGAGGCACCGATATACATATACAAGTAGTGCAACATTCGTTCGTAAATGTGACACACTGGAAGAAAGGATAATACCTTAGAGGACTGATCTGCCGGGATAGGCTCTTCGCATGCCAGAACATTAGAAAGTACATTCTGGTGAGAAAGCATCACCCCCTTCGGGTTTCCTGTTGTTCCTGACGTGTAAATAATGGTTAGTAAGTCTTCAGGTTTCACCTGATCCATTCGTTCCTGTACCATCAATTCACTCACCTCATGAGTGAGCTCAAACAAGGTATTCCAAGAGCGTACCTCATTCAACTCATCAAAGGCATAAACTTCCTTTAAGGTGGTCAGTTGAGGTTTTACTTCTTTGATTTTGTCCGCAATTTCTTGGTTCCCAACAAACATGTAAGCCGCCGAACAATCGTTCAAAATATAGGCATAATCTTTGGCTGAAATGGTTGGATAAAGTGGTACTAGCACCGCACCCACTTGTTGGACGGCGATGTCTAATATATTCCACTCATATCGATTTGTAGATGCCACAGCAACGCGATCACCGCTGGAAATTCCCAAATGAATTAGGGCTTTGGAAAGCCGCATGGAGCGGTCTAAAAAATCCTTCGTAGAAAGTGCTTGCCATTCGCCATTCACCTTCGTATTGAACATATGTTCTTGTGGAAAATTCTTTAACTGATGATAGGGTACATCAAATAATCGATTCAACATATCAAAATAAAATTAGTTAGTATTCACTTGAAATGCTTGGCAAATCTTAATGATTTAAAGCATTTAACTTCTCGAGAAGCATTTCGGATTTCTGATCAAAGTCGCTAACAATCGCTTTAAAATCTGCTTTTGTTTTCCCTGAATTCATACGTGAAAGCAACTCGTTGTAGGTAGAAATCACCTCTTCAATTAAGCCCTCTGCTGCTTCCGCTTTATCGTCGTTAACTTCCTGTACATAGATACACTCATCAATCACATCAATGATCATTGCATTGATTTGTTTTTTTAACGTTCGTTTATTTGCCATCGTGTGTTTTTTCCAAATATATTCATTTTAATCATACCAAAGCGCCCGAAGTAAATCGCTACTTTTGCACTGTGGATCAAATCATAACTTTAAAGAAAGGAAAAGAAGCCTCCTTGCTCAGAAAACATCCATGGGTATTTTCAGGGGCAATTGCTTCGAGCTGTGAGGCATTCGAGGATGGAGAACTGGTTTCTGTACACGGATGGAATGGCGCCTTTTTAGCCAAAGGGCACTTTCAGCACGGATCAATCGCCATTCGGATTCTATCCTTTAGCAACGAGGAACTCGACCAAGCATTTTGGAACTCCCGTTTACAAGGAATGATTGAGTTGCGAAAAAGTCTAGGTTTATTATCGCAAACCAATTCCATTTTTAGAATTTGCCACGGTGAAGGAGACGAATTGCCTGGATTAATCATAGATTATTATACGGGAGTCGCGGTCATTCAATGCCACTCTATTGGAATGGTACAACATCTCAAGGAAATAACAGAAGCGCTGAGAATATCCCTTGGGGATTCCATAAATGCCGTCTACCACAAATCTTCAGAGACCTTACCAAAAAGACACGAGGTGCGCGACGAATACTTGTACGGACAAGCGGCAACGCCACACCAAGCCATAGAAGATGGAATCACCTATGCCATTGATTGGGTTCATGGACAAAAAACCGGATTTTTTATCGATCAGCGAGATAACCGGACCTTATTGGGTCAATTATCCAAAGGAAAAAAAGTGCTGAATGCATTTTGCTACTCCGGCGGATTCAGTTTACAGGCCTTAAAGCACGGCGCAACCTTGGTCTATTCCTTAGATAGCTCACAGAAAGCTATCGCCTTGGTTGCTGAAAATGTTGCGATTAATGGATTTGAAGACCGACATGTTTCTGTGGTGGCCGATGCAATGGAATTTATGAAAGATTTACCGGAAGCCTTTGATATCATCATTTTGGACCCACCTGCCTTTGCGAAGCACCTAGACAAAAAGCACAAAGCAGTACAGGGATATAAGCGGTTAAATGCCCATGCACTGAGACAAATAAAACCCGGTGGGATGTTGGTTACTTTCTCTTGCTCTCAAGTCATTGATAAGGCTTTATTCAATCACACCATCATCTCTGCAGCGATTGAATCTCGGAGAAATGTAAAAATACTTTATCAACTGCACCAACCAGCGGATCACCCAATCGGTGCATTTCATCCAGAAGGTGAATATCTAAAAGGGTTAGTGGTTTATGTCGAATAACTTATTGCCCCTCTCCTACCGCTCGATTCTAGGGGTAGCTTTGCCCATGATGGTATCCGGTTTTATTCAATCCATCGTGCTGATTACAGATTCTGCGTTTATCAGCAGATACAGCATAGCAGGATTTGATGCCGTTGGAAATGCGGGCTTAGCCTACATCACCTTTTTCATGATGTTGCTCGGAATGTCGGATGGCGCGCAAATACTAATGGCGAGAAGGATTGGTGAATCACGCTCCGATCAGCTTGGAAGAATCCTCAATGCTACCTGGCTAACCCTTGGCGTGCTCGCCCTGTTGTTCTTCGCAATCCTGACCCTATACATTCCATCTTGGATAAGTGCTTATTCACGTAATCTCGAGGTTGCATCCCTTCAAGGTGAATATATACAGCACCGTTCGTACGCCCTATTTTTCAGCATGATTACCCTTGGCTTTCAAGCCTTCTACCTTGCACGAGGAAAATCATGGGTGGTATTAATTGCTGCAGTACTCACCGCCAGTACCAACATCATTTTTGATTACCTACTTATTTTTGGGGTGGGGGTCTTTCCTGAAATGGGTGTTGCCGGTGCGGCTACCGCATCAAGCATTGCTGATGGTATGGGCATGGTATTTTTACTTTGCTTCACGCTCCTTTCTTCAGAAAATAAAGCCTACCATCTCTTCAGTTCCATCAAGGGGATTTGGATTGAATTGAAGGAATTAATCAGCCTAGGAACCCCGCTCTTAGTTCAAGGGTTTTCCTCCCTCTTTACATGGACCCTCTTTTTTACATGGATCGAACAAATGGGGAAATACGAACTCACGGTATCCCAAAACATTCGTTCCATTTATTTTCTGGCCTTCGTTCCCATCTGGGGATTTGCAGGAACAACCAAAACCTACATTTCCCAATACATCGGCGCGGCCAAGCAAGAAGAACTGCCACGGATTCAGCGTCGGATTCAATGGTTAACCTTGTTGTTTATGATGTTCTGTTTTCACGGTGCCATTTTTTATCCCGAGACTATGATTTCATTGATTAATCCGCATGAGGAGTACCTAAAAGAAAGCAGTTCAATTCTGAGACTCGTTACTGGTTCCATCCTACTGTATGCGATGGTTTCCGTTTATTTTCAAACCATTCACGGCAGTGGAAATACCCTCGCTTCTATGACCATTGAATTCATTTCCGTTGGAATTTATACCTGCAGCGTTTACGTGTTTATAAAAGTATGGTCCTTTGATATTTATCACGTTTGGACCGTAGAATATATTTACTTTGGAACCATGGGGCTCTTGTCTTATTTATATTTGAAGTTATTTTCTTGGAACAATAAACGCATTTAAATGGGATTAAGAATCGTATTTATGGGAACCCCGGAGTTTGCAAGCCACATGCTTGATGGGTTAATTTCGTCAAATCATACGGTAGTTGGAGTGGTTACTGTGGCGGATAAACCTGCAGGACGAGGGCAGCAGCTTAGATCAAGTGCTGTTAAAATGAGGGCCAGCGAAGCCGGCATTCCAATTCTACAACCTATTTCCTTGAAGGACGAGGTCTTTTTGTCGGAATTGCGTGCTTTTAATGCCGATGTATTTGTGGTTGTTGCATTCAGAATGTTACCTGCACTGGTTTGGCAGATGCCTTCCAAAGGAACCATAAACCTCCATGCCTCTCTCCTCCCCGCCTATCGCGGTGCTGCACCAATCAATTGGGCAATCATTAACGGAGAAACAAGGACGGGATTAACAACGTTTTTTATTAACGAGGCGATAGATTGCGGAGCGATTCTAAACCAGTGCTTTATCGAAATTACACCTGGATTAACGGCTGGAGCACTACACGACCGCATGCTTGACCCGGGAGTACACTTAATCAAAGAGACCTTGGAAGCCATTGAATTTAACCGAACACAATCCATTCCTCAAGCAAGTAGTGGCTCCGAAAATGAGGCTCCGAAACTCACAAAACTCAATACCCGAATCGACTTTTCCCTTACAGGTATAGAAATCACAAATTTCGTGAATGGATTAAATCCATATCCAAGCGCGTATTGCATCTTAAAACACATCCCTACACAGCGTTTGATGAATTTTAAAATCTTTGGCGGCATGTTTATCGCAGACGAACACCCTCGCGAGGGGCTTTCTTCGGGTAAAGATGGGTTGCTTTTCCCCTGTAAAGATGGCTATTTCTGTGTGCAAACCCTTCAAATGGAAGGAAAGCGCGGTATGAGTCACAAAGAATTCTTGGCCGGCAACGACATAAGGCAATTTGAAGTAAGTGTATGATCTTTTTTTCGACTTGTTGTATTGTTAACTTGAAATAGTATTATTTTTAGCCTTGAATGTCAGATTTCAAATCAAATAGAAAGGAACTTGATGAAGAGTTAGAGAAATTCATGCGCTTGCTTGAAGATTTACTTCCTCATTATCATCATTTGCTAAAAAAAGAACCGCTCACTTCGGAAGAGCTGAAGCGCTTGGGAGAAATTGAACATTACTTAATTGGTGTAAACGCCAAGATCCTTGAAATTAAAAAACGCTTAGAGCAGGACCTGTTTGGGCAATCTTTAGATGTTTATTACAAAACAAAACGAGATGCGATTTCGGGAAATCCACATGCTAAATTAAAATTAGAACGTATGAGGGATTCTTTTTCAGAAGCGCTGCAGGGAGGTGAAATCTTCAATTTCAATTGATTTCTTAAGATTTCTTAAGAATCACTAACTTTGACCATGGTTAATACTACACAACCGATGCGAATTGGGGTGATTGGAAGTGGAAGCTGGGCCACCGCATTGGTTAAGCTCTTTGCTAACAATCAACCAGTAATTCATTGGTGGGTTCGTTCTGAAGAATCCATTGCTCATATTCAAGCTTTTAAACACAATCCGAAATACCTGCAATCGGCCGAACTCCATGTTACTTCTTTGAAGTTGAGTAGCTCCTTAACCGAAGTAATTACAGCAAGTGATTGTTTGGTGGTTGCTGTTCCTGCAGCATTCATTCATGAGGTTTTCCAGCACATTGACCCCCAAGTTTTTGAAGGCAAACGAATTATCTCAGCGGTTAAGGGCATTATTCCAGAATTCAATGCCATCCCTGCACGTTATTTTCACAAAACGTTTGGAATCCCCTACTCGGCCATTGGAATTATATGTGGCCCCTGTCATGCAGAAGAGGTTGCTTTGGAGCGGCTTTCGTATTTAACCGTGGGGTGCGATGATCCCGTTCTTGCAGAGTACGTGGCGCAATCACTGCGCTGTCGATATATAAAAGTAACGGTCAGCGAGGATTTATTTGGCGCTGAAATTTCTGCCATACTCAAAAACGTGTATGCCATTGCCTCGGGAATTTGTGCAGGACTCGGCTACGGGGACAACTTCCAAGCAGTACTTGTATCCAATGCCATTCAAGAAATTGAGCGCTTTATTGACGTGGTAAATCCTGTACATCGAGATGTAAAAAACAGCGCCTACTTAGGGGATTTATTGGTAACGGCCTATTCTAAATTCTCCAGGAACCGAACCTTTGGGTTCATGATTGGAAAAGGATATTCCGTAAAAACGGCATCCCTTGAAATCGGTATGATTGCAGAGGGGTACTATGCGACCAAAAGTCTTATGGAAATAAATGAAAAATTTCAGGTTGAATTACCCATTTTAACCGCTGTTTTTCAAATCATCTATGGCAATCGATCTGCCCGAAAAACCATGCAAGAATTAGCAGAAAAACTCAGTTAGCGATGAAGGTATTTAAATTTGGGGGAGCCTCGGTGAAGGATGCAGGAGCCATTAAAAATGTGGGGTCCATTCTGTTGCGCTTTGAGCACCAACCCGTATTGGTGGTCGTTTCTGCCATGGGAAAAACTACCAACAAACTTGAAGAGTGTCTTCGCTTTTTACTCGCTCAGGATCAACTCAATTATTACCATACCGTTGATAGCTTGCGTGATTTTCATCTTAAAATTGCTGGTGAATTATTTCAAAACCAACCCAGTAAGGTTTTCCGATTTATCGACGATATTTTTGAACAACTAAAAAATAAATTTGAAAAACCGCTTGCTGAACAAGGATCTTACGAATATGACCAGGTGGTTTCCTTGGGAGAAGTACTTTCCTCCTATCTCATTCATGAATACGTACTTGAACTTGGGTTAAAGTCCGAATGGTTAGATGCGCGGCGTTTAATCCGAACAGACCATCATTATCAGGAAGCCAATGTAAATTGGGAGAAAAGTGAGGCGCTAATTACCGCTCGAATAAACTCATCTGAACCACAAACCAACACCTTCATTACGCAAGGATTTATTGGACATACCGCAGAGGGTTTCAGTACAACGCTCGGAAGAGAAGGGTCTGATTACTCCGCTGCCATTTTCGCATATTGCACCAACGCCACAGAAGTAACCATTTGGAAGGATGTTCCCGGGATGCTGAACGCGGACCCGAAATATTTTGAAAACACCCAGTTGCTATCAAAAATATCATACCGAGAAGCCATAGAATTGGCCTACTTCGGAGCGAGTGTAATTCATCCAAAAACGGTCAAACCGCTTCAAAACAAACAGATTCCTCTCTATGTAAAAAGTTTTATGGCCCCGGAAGAACCTGGAACTACAATTCAATCCGAAGGAGAGAGCGACCACTTAATTCCATCATTTATTGTCAAGAAAAATCAACTGTTGATTACCATCAGTGCTTCAGATTTTTCCTTCATCAACGAAGATGCTTTGGCCAAAATCTTTGAGATTTTTTACTCCACGCGAATCAAGATTAATCTCATGCAAAATTCCGCGTTGAATTTTTCTGTGCTCGTAGATGGGGAAAAAGTACATATGGAAACGCTCATCAAGCACCTAACCCCCGCCTTTACCTGCAAATACAACGAAGGGGTTGAGTTAGTCACCATCAGGCATTATAACCAAGCCACGGTGGTTCAGATGACCGCGAATCGTGAGGTACTGTTAGAACAGCGGTCTCGTCAAACAGCACGCTTCGTCATCCGTTAGGAAATACCTTGTTTGTGGTATTAAAAATTAAAATAGTTAGGGTATTTTTACACCATGTTACTCAATGAACTTAAGGTAGGAGAACAAGCCAATATCCTGTGCATCAGTGATGACGTCTTTCGGACCAAATTACTCGAAATGGGAATTATGCCCGGAACAAGGGTCACACTACTCTTAAAGGCCCCATTTCGGGGACCGATTGCCTTTTCATACCAAAACACCTTGCTGTCTATTCGCAACGAAGATGCCCAGCAAATTGCTGTGGATAAACTGAGTGTCAAGGCATGAAAATCGCGCTTTTCGGTAATCCAAATACGGGAAAAAGCACTGTATTTAATCTGTTAACCGGGTTGAGGCAAAAGATTGGTAATTTCCCCGGCGTTACTGTAGAACAGAAACGTGGAGTCCTGCATGTCAACGGCGCTTCGCATGAACTTATTGATGTGCCCGGAGTTTACAGTATTTATCCCTCCAACAAGGAGGAAAAAGTGGTATACGACCTTCTTTTTAACTCCCCAGATTCAGACAAACCTCAGTTGGGAATTTTAGTAGCCGATGCCTCGAACTTATCCAGAAGCCTATTCTTTTTTAGTCAGTTGATTGACAGCGGGCTCCCCATGGTATTGGTGATCAACATGTATGACATCGCCCAAAAAAAAGGCATCAACATTGATATATCGGAACTTCAATCTGCATTTAGCCAAACTCCCATTGTCATAATGAATGCTCGGGTAGGTTTGGGGAAAGAACGCTTAATGCAGGCTATTTCAGAACAGCTGGGGGCCTTGAAGGCAGAACCGAGCATCGTAACCAACTCCCTTAAAAAGTTATCGGATTTAGCAGGGCAAGAAACTGAAGCCAATGCAAGAAATACCTATTTGAAATCCATAATACACCGCGTGCTTCAGGAGAAAGAGGGTTCGATTCGTACCCACCCCTTGGACCGGTGGTTCACCCATCCGATTGCGGGCTATGCCATCTTTGCTGCTATTCTATTTGTTATTTTCCAGTTTGTATTCTCCTTTGCCGCCTTTCCAATGGATGCCATTGAACTTGGATTTGAATGGTTAACGCGTTGGCTCAGAGATGCACTGCCTGATGGTCCTTTGTCTTCGTTAATTTGTGAAGGAATTGTCCCAGGAATCAGTGGGGTCTTGGTGTTTATACCTCAAATTGCCATTTTATTTTTCTTTATTGCCTTATTAGAAGATTCTGGGTACCTCGCCAGAGCTGTATTTCTCATGGACCGGTTGGTGCGCCCCTTCGGGCTTAATGGACGCAGTGTAGTTCCGTTGCTATCCAGCATGGCCTGTGCCATTCCAGGAGTTATGGCCACGCGGGGAATCCCCAATTACAAGGAGCGGTTGATTACCATCTTTGTTGCCCCGTTAATGAGTTGTAGTGCTCGGATTCCAGTATTCACCCTACTGATTGGCTTAGTGATTCCACAGATGAAATTACTGGGCTTTATTCAACTGCAAGGCCTTGTGCTCTTAGGTCTATACCTCTTGGGAATTGTGTCGGCATTGTTCATTGCTTGGGTTATGAAATTGATGATTAACCAAGAAAAACGCTCCTATTACCTCATGGAAATTCCAGAATTTAAACGCCCGCTTTGGCGAAATATATTCTTAACCGTGTTCGAAAAAATCAAGGTGTTTACCACCGAAGCCGGGGGAATAATCCTCGCTATTTCTATCGTTCTTTGGGCCCTTGCAAGCTATGGCCCACGGGAGCAGCGACGAGCAGCGATTCAAGCCTTGAAGACCACAGACACCTACATGCAAGGAAGCACGGAGGAACAAGATGGGTTGAAAAATTCCGTGCTCCTTGAAAATTCGTACATAGGCATTGTAGGCAAGGGCATTGAGCCAATGATTAAACCCATTGGGTATGATTGGAAAATCGGAATAGCCTTAATTACCTCATTTGCTGCACGCGAAGTATTCGTAGGCTCACTGTCAACAATATATGCAAACGGAGGTTCCGGCAACGACTTTAAACTAAGTTCGAAACTAAAACAACAAAAAAATACAGACGGGACCTTAGTGTTTACCCTGCGTTCAGGAATTTCCTTGATGGTGTTTTATGTTTATGCAATGCAATGCCTTTCTACCCTCGCGATTGTTAAACGGGAAACGAAATCTTGGAAATGGCCCCTGCTACAGGTGCTGTTTTTTGGATTGATGGCCTATGCGGGTGCGTGGATTTGTTTTAATATTTGATGAAAAAATCATAATATTGACCTATGATTCAAGTCTTAATTGTTTCCATGCTAGTCCTTGCTTCGATTGGATTCCTTGTATGGAAATTCTTTTTTCGCAAAAAGGCATGTAATTCATGTGCGATTAATACAAAAACAATCCCAGAATAATGGAACAGTACGAGTGCGAACTCTACAAATACAATCATTGCTTTTACTCGATTAAAAAAGATGATATTCGATACTTTGCCACAGATTTTCTAGAGGCGGAATTAGATGAAGACCATGTGAATTGGTTAAACATTCATGATTTAAGCGACCACGAATCAATCAAACAGCTGTGCACCAAGTTACATATCGAAAAAATAAGCATTGAGAACATCTACATCCAACAGCGGAGGCCGAAAGTAGAGGAATATCCGCACTATATTTACTTCAGCGTGGTATTTACTGATTTAAAGAGTGCTTCACCGTTCATGTTCAATGAAAATCAAGTCACATTTTTCCTGGGAGCGGATTATTTGATTACCATGCAAAATGGATTCAAAGGATATTTTGACAGCGTTCGGGACCGAATTGAATTTTCAAAAGGAAAGATTAGAAGGCAAAAGTCTGATTTTCTGCTATATCGTTGCATGGAGTCGATCCTTGACAACTATTATCAAATCATCGATGAAGTTGCGGAGACATCGAATACCATTGAAGAACGCTTGCGCGAGCATGAAGATAAATCAATTCTGAATGAGATCGAAAATCAAAAACGAAAGCTCATTCAATTAAGGACAATTTCTCGGCCCCTCCGGGATATCACAGAACAATTAAATGGAAGTGAAACACAACTCATTGATAAAGATAACTTACGATATTTCAAATCCTTAGACAATCATTGCAACAACCTCGTATCTGAAATCGATAGCCAAATCCAAATTCTAGATGGGCTCGCTAATTTTTATTACGCAGCTCAAGGACAACGCATGAATGAAATCATGAAAGTATTAACGATCGTAAGTGCCATATTCATTCCCTTAACCTTTATCGCAGGAATCTATGGAATGAACTTTGAACATATGCCCGAGTTAACATGGAAATATGGGTATGCTACGGTACTTGTTGTCATGGGAATCACAGCCATTCTCATGTTTGCCTACTTTTTAAGAAAAGGATGGCTAAAAAAGAGTGATTACCATTTGGACAACGAATGATCGGCGAAGAGAATACATTTGTGCTTCAGAAATTTCGCGAAATATTAACCCCACACAAGGTTGAATTATTTAAACGAATTGCACAAGAACGAACGAGGCACATCAGTATCGCCCTAGAAGATCTCTTTCACGAGCACAATGCATCTGCAGTGATTCGAAGTTGCGACTGTTTTGGGATCCAAGACTTGTACACCATTGAAGATAAAAACAAGTATGTCCTTCAGCGCAACATTGCATTGGGATCTGGAAGATGGATTGATTTACACCGATTCACGAGTAAAGAAACGGCATCGTTGGATTGCATTAATCACCTCAGAACTCAGGGCTATAAAATTGTGGCCACCTCACCCCACGCTAATGCGCATACACTCGAAACACTTCCTCTTGATGCCCCTGTAGCCTTATTCTTCGGGACCGAACGTCGTGGACTCAGCGATGAAATTTTATCGCATGCCGAGTATCATTTAACCATTCCGATGTATGGTTTTACGGAGAGTTTAAACCTCTCTGTTTCCGTTGCAATCGCCCTACATAGTTTAAGAAATAGGCTTCATCAAGAATCTATAGACTGGAAATTAAGCCCCGAAGCGCAAGATGCGTTGCAAATCACTTGGAGTACGCGCATATTAAATGGGGGTGAAGCGCTTGAAAAGCAATTTCGAGCTGCTTATTTCGAAAAAGAATTTTAACTTTGCATATATAACGGAACTACAATACACAGAACATGGGAAAAGGAGATAAAAAAACTGCAAAAGGAAAGCGAGTAATTGGTTCATACGGGAACGTTCGCAAGAGAAAGCCAAGTGCATCTGCTCTAGCAGCTAAAGTAAGTACAGAGAAAGCTGAGAAACCTGCAGCAGAGAAAAAGCCTGCAGCGAAGAAAGCAAGCACGGCGAAGAAAACAACAACGAAGAAAGCTACAAGCGAAACTGAATAAGCTGTCTAACGACGGCTTTTTTTTATTCATATAATTCTTTTCATCATGAAACATAATTTTGGCGCAGGACCTTGCATTTTACCACAAGATGTATTTAAAGAAGCCGCGGAAGCGGTACTTGACTTCAATGGCTTATCCATCCTAGAAGTATCCCATAGACACAAAGACTTTGTAGCGGTAATGGACGAAGCCATTGCGCTTACCAAAAAAGCATTGAATATCCCCGAAGGGTACTCTGTTGCCTTTTTACAAGGAGGAGCAACCTTAGGTTTTACGATCGCTGCGCTGAATATGATGCGCGACACCAAACGCGCGGGATACATCAATACGGGGACCTGGGCTTCTGGTGCGATAAAAGAAGCGAAAAAAGTCGGTGTAACGGTAGATGTATTCGCGAGTTCTGAAGACCGTAAGTTCACCTATATTCCAAAAAATTATGAAATTCCTACCGATGTAGACTATATTCACTTTACATCGAATAACACCATCTACGGAACTCAATTCCAGGATTTTCCAAAAACAGGACTTCCCTTGGTTTGTGATATGTCTTCTGATATATTTTCTAAAGAAATCAATGTGGCTGATTTTGATTTGATTTATGCTGGTGCGCAAAAGAACCTTGGTCCAGCCGGTGCGACCTTGTATATCGTAAAAGATGAAATGCTAGGTAAATCTACCTCGCCGTTCATGCCTACCTATTTAGATTTAAAACAACAAATAGATAAGGAATCCATGCTGAATACCCCACCCGTTTTTTCAGTATATGTGGCGATGCTCAACCTCCGCAACCTTATTTCCAATGGAGGAGTTAAGGACATGGAGGCTCGAAACAATGCCAAATCGGCGTTATTATATGCTGAAATTGACCGCAATTCACAATTCAAAGGAGCGGTTGAACGCGAAGACCGATCACACATGAACATTACCTTTTTACTTGAAGATGAGGCACGAGCTTCTATTTTTGATGCGATGTGGAAAGAAGCCGGAATCGTTGGACTGCCTGGACATCGCTCGGTTGGTGGATATCGCGCTTCGATCTATAATGCCTTACCCATTGAAAGTGTACAGGTATTGGTGGATGTTATGAAAGAATTTGAACGAAAAGCATAAGTGATGAAAATACTTGCAAACGACGGGATTTCCGCTGCTGGCCAACAGGCACTAGAACAGGCAGGATACACAGTGATTACTGCGAAAGTAGCACAAGACGATATTTCAAACTACCTCAACAATGAAGGCGTAGAAATCCTTTTGGTGCGCAGTGCAACCACCGCGAGAGCCGCGTTAATTGATGCGTGTCCGAACTTAAAATTAATTGGAAGAGGTGGTGTAGGAATGGACAACATTGATGTAAGTTATGCCCGAGAAAAAGGTATCACGGTGATCAATACCCCTGCATCTTCTTCTCAATCTGTTGCGGAATTAGTGATGGGACAATTATTTTCAATTTCTCGCTTTTTACACGACAGCTTCAAGCACATGGAGCACGGTGATTTTTCCACCTTAAAAAAGAACTATGGGAAAGGCGTAGAATTGCGCGGTAAGACCCTTGGAATTCTTGGTTTTGGTCGAATCGGACAGAGTTTAGCGTCGTATGCCTTGGGGGCAGGGATGCATGTAGTTCCCATTACGCACACTGAAAAAGAATTCGAAATTCCGGTATTAATCGGAAATGGAAGTCAGGTGTTGGTTAAACTTCAAAGTGCCACCTTGTGCAATGAAACCCTCGGATTACTTGACTATTTATCGATTCACGTTCCTAAACAAGCCAATGGCTCTGCGGTGATCGGAGCTGCGGAGTTCAGTGCCATGAAAAAAGGGATTCGGATTGTAAACTCGGCCCGAGGGGGTGTGATTGATGAGCAAGCCTTATTGGATGCCTTAGCGAATGGAACGGTTGCGGCAGCGGCTTTAGACGTGTTTAACAACGAACCTAAACCAGACCACCGATTAATTAGTCATCCCAACATCGCTTGTACACCACACATTGGTGCAGCCACCAATGAAGCACAAGACCGAATCGGTGAAGAATTAGCCGAACTGATTATTGGTCAATTCGGCCGCTTCTAACACAATTTATTACGCTTGAATTTCGATTCCGATGATTTCATCGCCTTGACGAATCTCATCTAACACATCCAAGCCTTCCGTTACTTTACCAAAGCACGTATGATTTCTATCTAAATGTGCGGTGTTATTTCTTGAATGGCATACAAAAAACTGGGATCCCCCGGTGTTTCTTCCAGCATGCGCCATAGATAGAACACCTCGGTCGTGATGTTGTAATTCCCCATCTAATTCGCAATCGATTTGATAACCTGGTCCACCGGTCCCCGGCATGCCTGATGCTCCTGGACGAGAATTTGGACATCCTCCTTGAATTACAAAATCAGGAATAACTCGATGCCATGTTAGGTTATTGTAATATCCCTCCTCTGCTAACTTTTTAAAATTAGCTACGGTATTAGGCGCATCGGTATCGTAAAGATCCGCCACCATGTTTCCTTTTGATGTTTTGATAATTGCTTTCATTGAATAAATTTTTGACAAAAATACATCGGATTGCTGTTGAAAACTCCGTTAATAAGATAAAACATAGAAAAAAAATAATCGCGAAACCTTAGCTATTTTTGTAGCTAACAGCAAATACTCAGTTAAACAATGTTTTCCAGTATTTTAAAGAAAAAATTAAGCGAAGATCAAGTTTCGAATATTTTCATCAACGGAATATTTGATGTGATTGATCGCGGGTTTGAGTTGGTTGCAGGTGCCATCAACGAAGATCCATGCTTTATAAGCTCTCCTTCCATAGACCCCAAGAACGTAAACGAATTCGCCCTGATTGTAATTACAGGAAATATCATTGAAATGGAACGCTTATTCGATGGTCAATCGGGCACGAGAGTAATCAATCTTGTTTACGACAAGTTAGCAAGCGTCTATAAAATGGAAGAGCTGGAAATGCGTCAATTAATCCAAGACTATAAGTCATACATGAAGCGGGTGAACATTCCATCTAAAACAACGCTTTATGCGATGTCAAAAGCAGTGTTTCATAAATATGGCTTAAACGAGTACCAAGACGATTACTTCAAGCGCATGAATACACCAAATCCTGTATTCCTAAAGCGCATCGATGAGTTAATCGCACCCTTCCTATGGAACTGGGAGGCATTCTTCAAAAAGTATCGAATCTAAGGCTGACTTATTCCGTTGGAGTTTCTTGCATCAATCGGTTTAACCATCGCGCCACAAGGATGATTACAACTCCTGTAATTAACGCATAGATACTCAGTTGTAAATACCCATTGGTATATCCATCTAATCGAACGCTCAATGGAGCTTTTTCATCTGGGTTAGACATCCCCGCACCAAGAATTCCTGCAACATACTGTCCATAGGCAGAGGCCAAAAACCACATACCCATCATAATTCCCCACAAGTGTTTAGGCGACAATTTTGTCATAAGTGAAAGACCAATAGGTGACAAGAAAAGTTCACCAATTGAAATCACTAAATACGCTAAGGTGAAAAGCCCTAATGAAGCAAGGCCGTCACTGTCAAGCCAAAATCGCATCGCGTAAAAAAGATAAAAGGAAAGGCTTAAGAATAGAAATGCTAGGCCAAATTTAGCGAAGTAATTAGGTTCTATCTTTCGCTTATTCAACCACACCCACATCATCCCGATGAGAGCACTGAAACAAATCACAAAAAACGAATTAGCTGAATTATTAACCACATTTGAATCAATTTCAATTCCCATCATGTTACTAGAAACTAAATCGCGTGCAAACAAACTCAAGGAACCGCCACTTTGCTCAAAAAACGACCAAAATATAATGGATAATAAAATAAAGATTATCGCAGCCACCATTTTCTTGATTTGCGCTTTGTCCAATTTGGTCATCTCATACACGATATAAATCAAAGTGACAGGTCCGATGATATACATGAATAAGTCGGTGTACGCTGTTTTTCTAATCATGATATAAATCAAAGGCAACACAGCGAGTGTACCGGCATAAACAAACCAACGATTTCGGCGATCCGTAGCGGGTGATTCTGAAGCTGGAGAAATCCCAATCGGTCCTAAGAGCTTTCTTGTTAATATAAAATTCAATAAGCCTAAGGCCATAAAAACACCAGACAACAAGAAGGCAATATTCCAGCTGTAAGTTTTCCCTACATAGACACAAAGGCCACCGCCTAACAAGGCTCCGATATTGATACCGGCATAAAATAGGCTAAAACCAGCATCTCTTCGCGGATCCCCTTCACGATACAACTCCCCGACCATTGTTGAAATATTGGGCTTAAAGAATCCCGTTCCTACGATGATTAAACAAATTCCATAGAAAAAGAACTGCTTCGCATCTAGGCCCATAACAATACTACCCATAACCATCAAAATACCACCCCATAGGAGCGAACGTTGAAACCCTAATATTTTATCAGCAAACAATCCTCCAACAAAGGTAAATGCATAAACAAAAGCTTGAATCGCTCCATATTTCAGGTTAGCAGCATCATCTTGAATTAATAAAATATCGGTCATGAAAATGACTAACATTCCTCGGTTACCATAAAAACAGAACCGTTCCCACATTTCAGTAAAAAATAGATACCAAATCTGTTTTGGGAATTTCCCTTTAAAGTCTTGAATTTCGGATAAACTTAGCATGATAATTAGCTTAATGAAAAAAGGCTCCGAAGAGCCTTTAATGGGTTATAAAACGTTGTTTTCTTTCATTACGCGGTTTAGCCAACGCAACATCAAGAACAATAATAAGGCTGCACCTAATACCAGCGCAAAATTCAGATAAAAGAAATTCTGTTTGCTGTTTGCATCAAATCCTTCCCAAAGGCTAGAAAGCATTCCAGACATTTTGTTTCCGACAGAAATAGCAAGGAAATACCCGCCCATCATCAACGCGGTAATACGCGGAGGACTTAATTTAGAAACCAGTGACAATCCCATAGGAGACAAACAAAGTTCACCAATGGTGATTACTCCATAAGAAGCTAACAACCACATGGATCCAGCTTTAGCATCCAACCCGTTCGTAGCAAAAACAGCACCTACCATTACCAGGGCAGATAAGGCCGTAATAATCAAACCGATGGCGATTTTAGCCGGGGTACTTGGTTCTTTTTTCTTTCTTCGGAAAAAGCCCCAAATTCCAACCATCACTGGAGTTAACACAACCACCCAGAATGGATTAATGGACTGATAAAGCTCCGTAGAATACAACTTTAAATTCGGCGCTTCGGCATTTGCTTTATGAATTAGTTCATTCTTTTGTAAATACCCATAAACGTGCTGTGCCGAATTGAGTGCTGTGAGTTCACCTTTTAACGCTTCTTGTTCTTCTTTTTCGGTAGCCTTAGCCAAGGCTGCCTCTTTGTCTTTAATTTGGGTTGCCGTTTCAGCCGCAAGAACCGCAATAGATTTCTTCTCGCTAAGCACACTTGGAAGTTGCTCACTTGGGGTTTCAGCCAAGCGTATAAGCATTAATTTGTCTGTTTTTTCTAGGGTAGAATCGCCCTCAATATTAGCTAAGGTAGTAGCATCGACCTTATTTGCTCGTAGCGCAGGAATATCCGATTTCGTGATATTCGTGAAGTACTTATAAGATTTATCGATGCGCTCAATTTTCTCCGCACACAATTTTAGATTTTTAAAATCTTGCTTTGTTTCTTTCGGTAGTGCATTCTGAGTCACATTCAAAAAGCTCATGGATGCATCATAGGTGGCTTTATCTTTAATCAAAGGACTGTTTTCAACCAACTGAGCCATACCGGCCGCATCCGCAGCACCCGTAATTCCTGGAGCCATGGTACGGTCCGTATAATCTTCAGCCCAAATGGTTAAGGCATCTCCATTTTGATGGAAAATTGCAAAGAATAAAATAACACAGGTAAAGACTGCCAATAAGGCTTTAATGGCACGACTTTCTTTCGCTTCTGACTTAAATGCTAGATAAATAAAGAATCCAATTACAGGTAGACACCCAATAATAAAGGCATCATTCGTATCCGTACCTAATAAATTCCCCGGAATCAAATACCCAATAATACCAAAAACAAACATCGGAAGTACGGTTAACGCAAGAATTTTCAGTGTTGACATATCCCCTTCTTGTAAGGGTTTTACCACGTCGTAACTTTTAATGTGTTTATTACCAATGGAGAAAATAACAACACCTAATAACATACCCACACCCGCAGCTGCAAAGGCATGACCCCATCCGTAATTAATACGCATAAAGGCTGCAACGAAATTACAAACGAAAGCACCGATGTTGATTCCCATATAGAAAATGTTAAACCCTGCATCTTTCTTATCCTTTAAAGATTCCTCACTATATAAATTACCTACAAGGGTAGAAATATTCGGCTTGAAGAACCCATTACCAAGAATGATTAAGAGTAAGGCGATATAAAAACTTGGAATGGTATGCATCGCTAACATAAAATATCCTGCGGCCATCATTAATCCACCAATAATGATAGATCTTCTGTACCCTAATAAGCGATCGGCTAACAAACCTCCAATGAACGGTGTTAAGTAAACCAATCCGAGGTAGGTACCATAAATATCCGATTTCAATTGACCATCAAAGCCCATTCCACCGTTATTCCAACCATCAAGCATGTAAAGCGAGAAGATTCCGAGCATTAAATAGTACCCAAAGCGCTCCCACATCTCGGTTCCAAACATAAACCACAAACCTTTCGGATGCCCGAAAAGCATTTGAATTTCATTCTTATTGTCAGCGTTACTCATAGCTTAGTTTTAAAGATTATTGCTGCCGAATATACAAAAAATCATGTGACTTCGCGATATTTCTTAATTCCCGCTTAATTTTGAATTGAAATGAAATGCTACGACGCACACACCCATACCATTCCGGATAATCACAAGGGAATTTACCAAAGCGATGCCGTTTACACAGCGAGCCTTTTTTCAGTAGGCATACACCCGTGGGATGCCGGGGTTAAGTCACTGCGCGAAATAATCCCCGCCCTACGCCATCAAAACTGCCGCGCGATTGGAGAAGTTGGGTTGGATCGCCTCAAAGGACCTTCCATGGAAATCCAACACGCGATGCTTTTAGCCCAACTCGCCCTTGCGAATGAACTGCAAAAACCTGTCATCTTTCACCTGGTCCGCGCATGGGACGAATTTTATGCCTTACTCAAATCGAAGCAGCAAACGCCTTGGATTATTCATGGATTTAATTCTCCCAAACAATTTCCACGCTTATTGCAAACCAAGGTTGTATTTAGTCTCGGTCCTGCCAGCCTGCAAAATCCACACATGCAATCAATCCTAACTCAAATTCCATTGAATCGAGTGTTATTTGAAACCGATGACACAGCAAGCGATATTAATCAAGTCTACCTCAACTATTCTCGAGCCACCTCCACCCCACTCGAAGAAGTATATGCTCAAATTGAACAAAATTTTTTGGCTATTTTTGGGGCATGAGTCATTGGTTAGAACGGTCTGAACTCTTGGTGGGGTCAGAAAAGCTTAATAAATTGGCAAACGCTCACGTCATGATCGTTGGCTTAGGGGGAATTGGGTCTTTTGCGGGTGAATTCATTGCCCGGGCAGGAGTTGGTAGGCTAACTTTAATCGACGGAGATGTGTTTGATCCAACAAATAAAAACCGACAATTAACGGCATTAGATTCAACGATTGGTAGAAACAAGGCCGTGGTGCTAGGGGAACGAATTAAGGACATCAATCCAGAAATCAAGCTGCATATCATTGAAGAATTTGTGCTACCTGAACGCGTATGGGAGCTCTTGGCTGAATACAAACCCGATTATGTGATGGATTGCATTGATTCTGTAAGTCCTAAACTGGCATGGTTACTTGCCTGTAAACGACTAAAAATAAAAATCATTAGCCATTTAGGCGCTGGAGGGAAATCCGACCCATCTACGGTAAAGGTTGTTAACTTGGCAGATACACACAACTGTAAGTTAGGGGCTCATATTAAAAAGCGCATGAAACGACAAGGAGCATCGCTTCGGGGGATAAAAGCCGTTTTTTCTTCGGAACTCCAAGATAAAAAATCCCTTAAAATGACGGACGGAACGAAATTCAAAAAGTCATTCTATGGCACCATTAGTTACATGCCAGCACTCTTTGGATTGCATGGTGCGGCGGAGGTGATTCGGTACCTTAGCACCAAAGAATAATCCGTATATTTACCTAGAATTAAACCTATATTATGAAAAAAATCTACCTATTGGTTGCTGTTTTGGCTGCCTTTAATTTAAATGCGCAGTTGTTTAGCGACAATTTTGATGCCTACACTGCGGGCCAGTATCTTGGACCTCAATCCTTAACTTGGTCTACGTGGTCTGGTACCGAAGGAGGAAATGAAGACGTTCAAATTAGCAGCACGAATGCAAGTTCAGCACCGAACGCTATTTACTTTTCTTCTACCGCAGCCAATGGTGGTCCACAAGATGTCGTGTTGAAGTTTGGTCAGCTCTACAATAGCGGTGTATTTACTTTGCAAAATAAATTTTACGTGAATGCGGGGAAAAAAGGATATTACAACATCCAAGGTGCCTTAACCATTGGTAACCTATGGGCATTGAATGTAAACCTTAATTCAGGTCAATTAACTATAGATGACGGAATCACACCTAACCTAGTGGTTAGCTCCTATCCTGAAGCCACGTGGTTTGAATTAAAAATCGAGGCAAACCTTACCCTTCACGTATGGAAAGCTTTTGTAAACGGTAATTTAGTGGGTACTTGGGTAAACGGAGTGAATACCGTAGCTTCTGCCGACTTTTTCCCGGTTCAAAATACGCAAATGTATGTAGACGATGTAATGTTTGATCACGTCCCTTTTACAGTTCCAGTATTGGATGCCATGGTTGCTGATATCGATATGGGAGCGGAACTGGCTACCCAAAGTGGTACACCAACCGTTAAGGTTGTTAATGGTGGAAGTACTGCGATAACGAGTTTGAAAGTTGATTTAACGTACAACGGTTCAACCACCACACAAAATGTAACGGGTGTAAACATCGCAACGGCTGGAGTTTATAATGTGAGCCTTCCAAGTACGGTATTGGCTGCAGGATCTCTTCCGATCACCGCCGTAGTGTACAATGTAAATGGTGGAGTAGGTGACAATACGCCAAGTAACGATACCTTAATCGAACTAATTAATCCGATTGTTCCCGCGCCAGGTAAAATGGTGGTTGGTGAAGAAGCAACCGGCACGTGGTGTCAGTGGTGTCCACGTGGAGCTGTTTTCATGGATTTGTTCGAAACAAAATACCAAGACTTTTGGGCCGGAATTGCGGTACATAACGGAGACCCAATGACTGTTGCTGATTATGATGCAGGCATCGGAACCTTAATCGGTGGATATCCAAGTGCCTTGGTTGATCGATTGGGCGATGTAGATCCTTCAGGAATGTCATCTGATTTCTTTACGCGTCTTCAAACTGCACCAAAGGCGACCTTGGTGAATGGGGCAACATGGGATGCAAGCTCACGTGTGCTGAATGTTTCTGTTCGATATAACTTTGCGTTAGCCGCAAACGGAAACTACAAATCTGCTTGTGTATTAACTGAAGATGGTGTAACAGGAACCGGAGCCGGTTGGAGTCAATCCAATGCGTATGCCGGAGGAAACAATGGCGTGATGGGCGGTTTTGAGTCCTTACCAAGTCCAGTTCCAGCAGCTCAGATGGTGTATGATCACGTGGCAAGAGCTATTGCCCCTTCATTCACTGGTATGACCGGAATATTCCCGGCAACAGTTAATGCAGGTGATGCGCACATCGTTAATTACAGCTTTACCTTACCAGCAGGATGGGATGAAAATGAAATTCAAATCATCGGGCTATTAATCGACCCAACGGGTAAAATTGATAATGCGGGTTCTGCAGATATTACTACGGCAGTTGCGAACGGGTACGAAACGGGTCTAAATGCTGGAATTGCTCAAGTTCTTGAATCAAGTAGACCAGTAGCCTTAGCACCTAATCCGGCGAATGGAAGCTCATCAATTTTAATGAATTTAACGACGGAAAGTGAAGTGCATATTGAATTAAGCGACTTGAATGGCAAGTTAATTACGAGCGGCGAATACACAAATCTTTCTGGTGCACAGAGTATTGCAATTAATTTGAATGGATTGTCTGCGGGTATGTATGCAGTCAATATACTAATCAACGGAACGCTTTACACAGAAAAATTGATTGTGGAATAATTCTACGATTCAGCGTATTTAAAGGGGCTTCGGCCCCTTTTTTTTGTGTTTGAATTAATCAAAACCGTACCTTTGACTATGGAATATTCAAGGCGTTTTATTCGGTTTCAATGGGTTGCATTAATCAGTCTGTTTTTAGTGATTTCTGCAGGTAGTTTTGTTCGAATTACAGGTTCAGGGATGGGCTGTCCGGACTGGCCTAAGTGTTTTGGACAATGGATTCCCCCTACGGCAGAAGCGCAACTTCCAGCAAATTACTTGTCTATTTTTCAAGAAAAACGAGCTAAAAAGGCAGTGAAGTTTTGCAAGTTTTTAACGGCCATTGGCATGAAAGATACGGCTAAGAAAATCAAAGAG
>Ga0315907_10002056_pt1 | contig 26141 bp, 20 predicted proteins | sample LakEriMetagenome_3_FD_203525 | JGI IMG/M metagenome (GOLD analysis project Ga0315907, IMG submission 203525) | Freshwater fungal communities from buoy surface, Lake Erie, Ohio, United States - Buoy 12 MA123 | ecosystem: Environmental > Aquatic > Freshwater > Lake > Lake biofilm | place: USA...
AATTGGGTGAGGTTGAGGTTACGGCGAGCCGTCCGATCCAAGAAGAAGTACAAATGAGTACCGTTTCGTTGAGTATGAAGACGGTCAAAAACTTACCTGTACTGCTGGGAGAGACCGACATTCTAAAAATTATTCAGCTGATGCCCGGGGTGCAGAGCGGCACCGAGGGTACGTCGGGATTCTATGTGCGCGGCGGTGGACCTGACCAAAATTTGATGCTGATTGACGGGGTTCCGGTGTACAACGTGAACCACCTGTTTGGGTTTTTTAGTGTTTTTAACTCAGATGCCATCAACTCGGTCGATTTGATTAAGGGCGGATTTCCGGCCAACTACGGAGGTCGACTTTCGAGTGTGCTCGACGTGCGCATGAAGGAAGGAAACCGCAAGGAGTGGAAGGCTACCGGAGCCGTGGGGCTCATTTCGAGCCGGTTGACCGTGGAGGGTCCGCTCTGGAAGGACCGAACCTCGGTGTTGCTGAGTGCGCGCCGAACCTACCTCGACGTACTGGCACAGCCGCTCATCGCCGCCCAAGACCCCAACACTCGAGGCGGGTACTATTTCTATGATTTGAACGGCAAGATCAACCACCAAATCAACCGCAACCACCAGATCTACTTGAGCTACTACCAAGGGCTCGACGAGGCCTACGCGCGGAACACCGACGAGTACGAGTTCAATGGAACGCGGTTTACCAATACGATCGACAACTCGCTGAACTGGGGCAACCAAATCGCCACGGCGCGCTGGTCGTGGGTGATGAGTCCGCGCTTGTTTTCGAACGCCACGTTGACCTACAGCCGCTACCGATTTATCACCGACATCAAGGGCGAGGACCGCGAAGAAACCGCTGGTTCAACGAACATTAACCGCTTCGCGATTGCCTATCTGAGCTCGATCAAGGACCGCGGCGCCAAGTGGGATTTTGAGTACAAGTATGCGCCCAACGTCACCTTCAAGTGGGGTGCAAGCGTGACCCAGCACGAGTTTGAGCCTGGCGTGAGCAGTTTTAATTGGGCGGACGGCGGCGTGAACATCGATACGTCGTTTGGCTCGGTGCGGCAGTTAGCACTCGACAATGTGGTTTATGGTCTTGCCGACGTTTCAGTCAACGATCGCCTTCGCGTCAACGTTGGATTTCACGGTAACCAGTTTGCGGTCGGCGACAAAACTTACCTCAGCGTGCAACCTCGTTTTTCGGCGCGCTACTTAATTAACGAAAAGTCGTCGTTTAAGTGGAGCTACGTGCAGATGGCGCAGTTTATGCACCTTTTGGCGAACCAAACCATTGGACTACCGACTGACTTGTGGGTCCCCGCCACCGAAAAGGTTCGCCCTCAAGAGTCCTGGCAGTCCGCGGCCGGCTATGCGTACAACCTTGGGAAAGGGTGGGAGCTCAGTCTCGAAGCCTACTACAAAGACATGCGCAACCTAATTGAGTACAAAGAGGGTGCTTCGTTTTTCTTGGGCTTTAGCGACTGGCAAGACAAGGTGACCACCGGACGCGGTTGGGCCTACGGCACCGAGTTTTTGCTCGAGAAGAAAACGGGAGCTACCACCGGCTGGATTGGCTATACTTGGGCCAAAACGACCCGCCAGTTCGCAGAACTGAATTTTGGCAATCCGTTCCCGTACACCTACGACCGCCGCCATGACATGAGCATTGTGGTTAACCACGCGTTTAACGACCGAATTTCGCTGGGTGCCGTGTTTGTGTACGGTACCGGACGCGCCGTGACGTTGGCGACCCGCAAGATGTTCGCGCGACCCGAAGACGCCTTTGACGGAACTTGGCTGCAAACCGTCGAGTCCATTGAGGGCCGCAACAGCTTTAGGGAGCCGGCCTACCACCGCGCCGACGTATCGCTCACGATTAAGAGCCCCACGAAGTGGGGCGAGGGGGCCTGGCAGCTCGGCGTGTACAACGCCTACAACCGGATCAATATTTTTTACATGGACTTTGGGTACGACGACGCGAACCGCCGGGTGCTCAAGGGCTTTGGGCTGTTCCCCATCATTCCTTCGGTATCCTACTCATTTGAATTTTAGCGAGATGAAAAAAGGTCTTTTATTGGTCGTGCTCGGCCTCGTATGGGCTTCATGCGAGCGAATTATTCCGTTTGACCCCGATCAGGTGGATCCGGAGCTCGTTTTGTACGCAGACCTCAATCCCCACAAACCGTTTAAAGCGCACTTGAGCCGCACGATTGGAATTCTGGACGAGGGTGAGCCCCAACGCATTGGCGATGCCGTGGTTTGGGTGGAGGATTCGACAGGAAGCGTGGTGGATACCCTACGCCCCGGGGTGGACGCTGACGGATTCTATTATTCACCCCTCAAGCCCGTTGCGGGAGCCTCCTACACCGTGAAAGCGCAGTGGCGCGAACTTCCGGTGGTGTCGGGTACGGCGCGTCCGTTTGCCCTGAACGGAGCCTTTGCTATGGATTCCATTGGCTACAGCCCCGGAAACGGCATGTTTGATTCGCCCCACTTGATCTATAAGGTATCGATCGACGACGACGGAATTCCCGGGTTTTACCGTCTCGAGTTCTTTGAAGACGGTGGCGATACGACCGTGCAGCAGATTATTTTCGCGGGAACCGACGATCCCCTGGTGGTTCAGCCCGTGTTTGGCCAGGATTTTCGGGGGGCGATCGAGTTTGATAATGCGTTGATTCTCGGACAAAAGCGCGATTTGGAAGTGCGGGTCTACAAGTGGTCGCTTGCTACACCGACCAAAATGCGCGTAACCAAAATTGACGAGGCGACGGCGCGCTACGAACGTTCGTTGCGCAACGCCCAAAACAGCGGCGGCCCGTTCACGCAGCCCGTTCCGATTTTCAGCAACGTGCTCGGCGGAATCGGTCTGGTCGGCGGACAAGGCCACCTCTGGGTGCGCCCCTGATTCCAGCGACTGGCACCAAGAACAAGGCCGGCTTCCGCGAGGAGGCCGGCCTTTGTTTTTCAGGAACACCTGCGGGAGCGATCAGCTGAACAAGCCCTTGAGCCACCCCATGAACCCGGTGCTGCCTGCGCTGGCCTCGGCCTCTTGTTTTTTCAAGGTGCTTGGGCACACGTAGGCACTAGTTTCAAGGCCTGGCGTGTTTTTGATGGCGCCAAATCCGCCGATTACGTCGACCAGGTCGTGGATGCCGCGGCTCTTGAGAATCGAGGCAAAAATCATCGAACGGTAGCCTCCGGCGCAGTGAATGTGCATGGTGCTTTGCGTAGGTAGCTCGTTGAAGCGAGTGTTCAGGTCGTCGAGGGCGATGTTCTTGGCCTGCGCCAAATTTTGGGCAGTCCATTCGCCCTCCTTGCGCGCGTCGACGATATTGAGCGCAGGGTTCTTTTGAAGGCGGTCTGAAAGCTCTGAAGCCGTGATTCGGTGAACCGTATCGGTGGCAAACGAGGCTGCTTTCCACGCGTCCATACCGCCCTCCAGGTAGCCCAGCACGCGGTCGTAGCCTACACGAGTGAGGCGCGTGATGACCTCGTGTTCGCGTCCGGCTTCACACACCAGCATCAGGGTTTGGTCCGTCGGAATCAAGGCGCCAACCCACGGGGCGAACTGGCCGTCAATGCCGATGAAAATCGATCCGGGAATGTGGGACGCCGCGAATTCGTCGGCCTTGCGGGTGTCGAGCACTAAGGCGTCCATTTCGCCCACCATGGCCTTGAATGCCACGGGGTCAAAGGCCTTGGAGGCTTCGGCGAGCACCTCTTCGGCGCCAGGAATCGACTTTTTGTTCATCGCCACGTTCATGGGGAAGTAGGCCGGCGGCGTGGCCAACCCGTCGGTGACTTCTTTGATGAACTCGTCACGGGTCATGTCAGCGCGCAGTGCGTAGTTGGTCTGCAGCTGCTCGGCGAGCGTGCCCACGGTTTCTTTGCTCATGTTTTTGCCGCAGGCTGAACCGGCACCGTGGCCCGGGTATACGGTGATCGACGGCGGAAGCGTCATGATCTTAGTGCGCAGCGAGTCAAAGAGGATTCCGGCAAGATCTTCTTGGGTCATGCTTGCGGCCTTCTGGGCCAAGTCGGGCCGACCGACGTCGCCCAAGAACAGCGTGTCTCCCGAGAAAATGGCGACCTGCTCGCCGGCTTCGTTGCGCAGCACGTAGCAGGTGGATTCCATGGTGTGGCCTGGAGTGTGAAGCACTTCGATCGTCACGTCGCCAACGGTCAAAACTTCGCCGTCGGTAGCGATATGGGCTTCAAATTCAGGGTTCGCATTGGGTCCGTACACGATCGGAGCGCCCGTCGCCTTAGATAGCGCCACGTGGCCCGAAACGAAGTCGGCGTGAAAATGCGTCTCTAAAATGTACGTGATTTTTACGCCGAGCGCCGCAGCACGGTCCAAGTAGGGCTTGGTTTCGCGCAGGGGGTCAATGACTACAGCCTCGCCGTTCGACGAAATAAAATAGGCTCCTTGAGCCAAGCAACCGGTGTAAATCTGTTCTACGTTCATAGTGGGTTTCAAGTTACGGACTAGGGCAGGTTTAGGATAAAAATTCTTTGCTCAAAATGAAGACGCCCATGACCAAAACGAACCAGCCAAAGGCCTTTTGAAGGGGGGCAGAGGCCACGCGCTTCGACAGGATGCTGCCAACAACCATGCCTGCGATGGCCACGGCCGTTACGCTGAGGAGGAGGGTCCAGTCGGAGTGGAGGTGTCCGAGGTCCCCGGTGAATCCAATGAGTGATTTAAACGCAATGATCGTGAGCGATGTACCCACGGCAATCTTCATTTCGAGGCCCGTAACCAGCACCAGCGCGGGAATGATGAGGAATCCGCCCCCGGCACCCACCAAGCCGGTCAGCACGCCGACGCCCGCGCCTTCGGCCAGTACCAGGCCAACTTTTGCGGCCGGACTCAGGGCTTTTTCATTGGGATCGACGGCTTTGCGGCCTCGAATCATGCCGCGGGCCGCCCAAACCATGAGCACAGCAAACAAGAGCATCAGTGCCGTGCCCTTACCGAGGGTGAACGAATTCGACGCGAAAATCGGATCGGGAATGGCCGGCATGATTACGGCGCGGGTGACGTAGACGGCCACAATGGAAGGAAGACCGAACCAAAACGCCGTCTTAAAATCAACTTCGCCCGCGCGCGCCTTGGGCACGATGCTCGCGAGGGCCGTGGCGCCCACGATGAAGAGCGAGTAGGCGGTGGCATCCACCGTGGCAACGCCAAACAAGTAGACGAGCACGGGCAGCGTGAGGATGGATCCGCCTCCGCCGAGGAGTCCGAGCGAAAGTCCGATGAGCAAAGAAGCCGCGTAGGCAAGCACAATCATGGGTACAAAGATGCGGTTTTTAGATTGGGTCTAAAGTGACTTCGGTCGCACGAGGCGACCGAATTTCACTGGGTGCTGTGGGTAGTACTACATTTTGCCGCGGAGCATTTGGTTCCAGTACAGGTAGGGTAGGCCGTACTTTTTCAATAGCCACATGAGCCAAGATTCCTTGGTAGTGTCGACAAAGGTGCTCAATAGTGGATCGCTGTCGCGCACGTTGTCGTACTTGAATTCGGCCAGGACCATGCGGCCATAGCCGGTCACCAAGGGGCAGCTTGAGTAGCCGTTGTATTCCACCGGGGTGGTGCTGTGTTCTTCTGCGGCGCGGATTTGCTCGACGACCACGGGGGCCTGCTTGCGGATCGCTGCGCCGGTTTTCGCCGTCGGAAGCGCTGCGGTGTCGCCGATTCCGAATACGTTCGGGAACTTGGGGTGGTGAAGCTTGTGTATGTCGACCTCGAGCCAGCCCTTGTTGGGGCCTTCGGCCACGGCAAGCGGACTCTGCTGAATAAACTCTGGAGCCGTTTGGGGCGGTGCCAAGTGAAGAATGTCGTAGGGCATAACCATTTCGGTGTCGCCTTGGACCTCTTCGTGCAGCTTGACGTTTTTCTGGGTCATGCAGTCGTTCCCTGCGAGGGCGGTATTGTAGCGGAACGTGACCGTTTTGTTGATCCCGTCAATGCGCACTGGGGCATAGAACGGCTTGAAAATGATGTTTCGGCTGGCAATGATGTGGTTTAGGGTCTTCGCGAATTCCTTCACGCCAAAAATGACGCCGCCCGGGGTGGCCAGCACCACGTTCGTTTGGTCGCGAATGCCGCGCTTGCGGAAGTAGTGCTCTGCCAAGTACATGATTTTTTGGGGCGCACCGCCGCACTTAATGGGCGTAGAAGGTTGGGTGAAGACCGCATTGCCACCGTTGAAGTTTTGGAGCACGCGCCAGGTCTTTTCAGGATCCAGGTAGTTGGAGCAGACGTAGGGAGTTTCAAGCGCTTCGGCGAGGCCCGGGATCATGCTAAGGTTGTACGCAAGGCCAGGGCTCAAAATCAAGTACCGGTAGCTGGTGACTTGGCCGCTTTCGCTGGTCACTTGATAGTGTTCGGGCTGCAGGCTAGCCACGCGCTCTTTGATCCAGGTCACTCCCTGGGGCATGTATTCTGCGGTCTTGCGCTTGGTGGCGGCCATCTTGAAGGTGCCAGCGCCCACCAAGGTCCACGCGGGTTGGTACCAGTGTGTTTCGCTCGGCTCAAACACGGCCACCGACAGTTTTGGGAGTTTGCGGCGAAGCTGCGCCGCGGTCATGATGCCGCCGGTTCCGCCGCCAACGATCAGAATATCAACCTGGTTCATTTTAATTGATGTTAGGGTAGGTAAACCTAAGGGGTAGCGATTTTGCATTTTGTGACGCGAATCACATTTGCGGCAACGGTGATTTAACCCCACCTTTGCATTTATGGCGAATTTGCCGCGGAATACTGCCGTTTTAGTGCTGGCTTGGCCTGAGGTAACAGCTCGAGCTGAAGAAGGAATCATGAAGTTCTTTCGGACCATTGGCGTGGTGAAAAACGTCAATGTGATGGTAGGTCATGCCGCCATGATGGTGGCTGACGGTTCGGCGCTCCGCTACTACGATTTTGGACGCTACATCACGCCCCGGCGCATGGGGCGGATTCGCTCCGGAGAAACGGACCCCGCGCTGCAATTCAGCACCGTGCCCGAGTGGGCACCCGACGGCACCTTGGCCAACCTCGAGGCCATTTGCCGCGAGCTCGACGCCAAGGCGGAGTATACCCACGGGGAGGGACTCCTTCAACTAAGCGTTTACTATGCCCCCGACGTGGCCTTAGTCGATGCCAAAGCCCGAGAACTTCAGTTCAGCGGACTCATTGGCTACCACGGCCTTGATCCGAAGCAAACCAATTGCGCGCGGTTTGTGCAGACTTCGTTGCTCGCGGGCATCGGCCATGAGCCGTCGCACCATCGCCGCTACCGTCGGCCCATCACCTACACGGCGCCGACGCCGTTTTTCAACGTGCTCGCAGCGGCACAAGATGGCTCGCGCTACCTCGAATGGCGCAACGGCCACGCGGAATGGAAGCAAGCCCCCATGATCAAAGCATGGTGGGACGTGACGGCCAAAATTTTTGCCTCGGCGAGCCGCAGCAAAACCGCCCACCTCAACCACGACGTGGTGGTAGGAAAACTTGAGGAGCCCGCGCAGCGTCCGCCTCAAGTCCCTGACCACGCGCACTACCTTGGCGGGATAGGTGAGGGGGCATGGTACACCCGACAGCCGGTGTCGGACACACTCATTCACTCGGAGCGGTGGTCGTACAAAGGCAACTTGGAATACCAAGCGCATTACCTCGCTGAAGAAGCACTGGTGCGCCAACTCGCCGACGGCGAAGCGCGCCTCATACACGACAGCCACTACGCGTGGCTAACACTTGAACAAAGCAACGGATTGAAGCACCGGGCCTACCGGCACCACGAATGATACAGCAATGGCTTTTGGCGGGATGCGACGAACGCATCGCGCTGCGCCCCGAAACGGACGCAAACCAGTACCACCTCAATCCGATGAAGTACGAGGGGTTACTCATGCGTGGGTCCTGTACCTGCGGAACCTTGACTCCCGCGGGGCACGAGACAGCGCGTCGGTTTGAACGCGACTACCAAGTGGGCGACGATGCCCAGTGGATGCGCACCCAGACCAAGCGCATGCAGCAGCTATTCAGCGGCAATTTGCACGACGAATTCCACGTTTACTACGGCCCTTCAGGCAGCGACATGATGTACTGGCCGCTGCTGATGCAGTCCATGCTCCACCCCGGTCAGCGCATCACCAACATCGTGAGCTGCCCCGAGGAACTGGGCTCGGGTTCGATTCTTGCCGCCGAAGGCAAGTACTACGCGAACAAAAATCAATTTGGTGCTCAGGTTCCCAAGGGCGGAATTGTTACGGAGGCGCTCGACGTCGACGTTCAGTTCTTGCCCGCCCGCGAGGACAGCGGCCACATCGCCGACCGCAAGCAGGCCATTCGCGACATCATTGCAGCGCGCCCCGGTCAACCCATTGTGGGCAATCTTGTATTTGGTTCTAAGTCGGGAATCAAGGATGACCTCGACATTATCGACGAGTTCCGGGACGGCGTGATGTGGGTAGTCGACATGTGCCAGTTTCGTACCCACCGCGGATTGGTTCACGAGCTGATTTCTAAAGGAGTCATGCTGATGGTAACGGGCTCAAAGTTTTACCAAGCTCCTCCGTTCTGTGGCGCATTGCTTGTGCCGAAGTTTTGGACGGAGCGCCTTGTGGGCCGCCCGGCAGCGCACCTTGCGCCCTACGGAGCCCTTTTTGCGTCGGCTGATGCGCCGCCCCAGCTTCCCCAGCTTCGGGCCCTTTGGCCGGAGTATGCCAATGTGGGGCTGCGGCTGCGCTGGGAGATTGCCCTTGACGAGATGGAGGCCTATTTGGCGTACCCCCAAGATGAAACCGACGCACTCATTCGCCGATGGAATCGGGTGGTGGTAGGGCGACTCGCGCTGAGCGACCGTTTTGGCATGATGCCCGACATCGAGCTTACCAACGACAGTATTATTTCGTTCACGGTTTCGGCAGGCGGGGCCGAGTTGGACTACGACCAGCTCAAGCGCCTGTTTGATACGCTCGTACTTTCAACGCACCAGGGATTTAATGGCTTTGACCGCGTGTTTCTCGGGCAGCCGGTGCGCTACGGCAGCCGTTCCTTCATTCGCCTTGCCCTCGGGTCGTACTCGATTCGCAAGATGATGGGGCCGTCGGGTTTTGATCCGTTCAATGACTTGCATTTGGTTGACCTGATTGAGGCGACCGCTGCGCGTCTTTTTGAGTCCAAATGATGCATCCGCTGCAGCCTGAGGCCGTTTGGGCCGCGAACGCGTTGCGGTCAGCACGCACCCCGGAGGATTCCGCCGTGCTTTTTGTGTCATGGAACGCCCTTGATGCCCACTTGGATGCGCTAAAAGCTGCCTGGGGGCACCCCAACGCGGTGCACGCCGTGGCCATCAAGTCGCAACCGCATTTGGCGGTGCTGCGCCACATGGTGAACCGCGGATTTGGCCTCGAAGCGGCCACTTGGGAAGAAGTGCTGCTCGCGCGGGCCGCTGGATGTCCGCCGGAGCGAATCGTGTTTGATTCGCCGGTTAAACGTCCGCACGAAATCGAAGATTGCGCGCTGCACAGCCCCAGCATGCTGGTGAACGCAAACAGCCTCGAGGAGCTTGACCGCCTCGTACCCCACGCGGATCGGCTGAGGTTGGGCTTGCGCATCAATCCCATGGTGGAAGTTGACGCCCCCTCGGTGTACCAGGTGAGTGGCGACGAGTCTAAGTTTGGCGAACCCATTGCCAATCGGTCGGCCATTCTCGACGCGATCGTGGCGGCGCCCATTGTAGCGCTTCACGTGCATTCGGGTTCTTCGATGAAGGACACCCAGGGCGCACTGCGCGCACTGACCCGGTTGCGCGACCTGGCCCTTGAGGCCAATGAACGTTTGGCTAGTGCTGGTTTAGAACGGCGTATCACCACCTTGGACGTGGGGGGCGGACTGCTGCCCGAATTCCTGAGTTCTGACGGCGAAGCGCCGAACATGTCGGCTTATACCCGCGAACTGCGAGCTGCGCTACCTGAGCTTTGGAACGGCTTCAGCCTGGTTACCGAGTTTGGGCAGTGGACCCATTTCCACACGGGGTACGCGCTTAGCGAGGTGGAATACGTACTGCAGCGCGGCGATCGGCAAGTAGCTTACCTTCATCTTGGTGCGGACTTTCTGCTTCGCGACGCCTACGTTAAGCCCCGCGGTATCGCGTGGGTGCCCCTGAGGGGCGGGCAGGAGCTGCCCCAGGGAGACCGCCTGACCGACTTGGCCGGCCCGCTGTGCTTCGCTGGAGACTACCTCGAAAAGGGCGTGTCTATGCCGGCTATGCAGCAAGGGGATGAGCTCCTCTTCTTGGGTACGGGTTCCAATGCCTACGCGCTTTGGTCGCGGCACACGTCGCGCACGATTCCAGCGGTCTACGGCGTAGACTATGCACGCCGAGCGGTGGAGCTCCTTTCGCCGCGAACCAATCCATTTCTTTAGCAACTGGTTACTAGTTGCTTGTAACGAGTTGCTAGTGGCTACAAACGAAAAGAGGCCGCCCACTGGGCGGCCTCTTTAGTTTAGGCTAGGAGCCAGGGCTTATCGAACTACGACACGCAGTACCGACTGACCCTGTGCACCGCTGAGGCGCAGCATGTAGATGCCCTTCGCGTAGTCGCTGAGGTCCATCGGCACCTCGAGAACCGCAGTGCGCTTCTCCACCGGAATGGCAGCAACCACTTGGCCCATGAGGTTGAGGACTTCAAGCTGACCTTCGAACTGCTCCGCTCCGCTGATGCGCACTTGGAAGGCGCCGCTGTTCGGGTTCGGGAAGGCCATCATCTGCTGGTTGAGTGCGTTCTCGCCCATGCCGATGTGTGAAGTCACTACAAACGATACCACGTCTGACGTGTTGCAGGTAGAATCGGTAACCGTCAGGGTAGCGGTGAAGACACCTGCGGAGCCGTACGAGTGGCTCACGGTATCGCCCGTTGCCGAGCCGCCATCACCGAAGGTCCACGTGAAGGCCTGGCCCGTCGAGCCGCCTGCGTAGAATTCAAAGGTTCCGGTAGCAGGGTTCACTTCAAGGAAGCTGGCCACGGCGTCGGCACTCGTCGAGTCAATGTCGAGCGTAACCGCAGTGCGCAGGTTTGAACAAGCCTGAGCCTCGGCAACGATCTTCATGTTCGGACGGTTGTTCGAGTAGGTGGCTGTCGGAATTGCACCTGGAGTACAACCATTACCCGTGGTCAGGTCAGCGAATCCATCCACAGTGCCCGTGCGCGACAAGGTTTCGTAGCGGACCGTCGAATTGGACGTGTACGAACCGTTGTCGAAGCAGATTTCGAACACGAGGTGGCTAGTTCCATCCCATAGAACGGGTGTTGTGAACGTGTGAAGATTCCAACCGACCGTAGCGTTGTAGGTCGCGTTACTATACACCGTGGTGAACGAAGTACTCGGAATGAATCCAGATGCCGGAATACTAGCTACGTTGCCCGCTTTAATGGCGAAGCCGTTCATTCCTTGAGCAGCCGCAGAGACCACGTCAAAGGATAGACCGCTGATCAGCGACGGAGCAGAGCTGCCCAAGAGCGTTTGCAGCTCGTCAGCGTACACGATGTACTGCGCACGGCCGTCCATGTAGAAGGTCTTGTACGGAGTAATGTTCGTACCGGTAGTGGTCAGGGTGCCCGTTCCAGACACTAGGGTATCGAGCGACGAGGTGTAGCCGAGGTAGTACGTGGTGCCATTGACAGGTACTGACAAGGTATCGTTCGTACTCAACTTGGTCGTGTCAGTCGGTGAAGAGTACCATGCATAGCGCACACCGGGGATGGGTTGTGCAACTAGCAAGCCCGTTGTCGCATTGAAGCAGATCGGATCCAACGAAACCGTAGCGGGTTCGTATGGTGTCACGTTGCGCGGCGTCGTGTAGGCGAGGGTGTCGTTGCTCGTCACTTGGTCACCTGCAAGGATTACCCAACCGCGAACCGAGAACGATCCGCCAGCGTAGGTATTGAACGGACCCACAACAACCGTATCGGTGGTGAAGTTGGCCAAGTTCTGGCTTGTTAGGTTGACTGTCTGAAGCTGAACACCGGCAGGACCTGTTACCTCTACAGATACCGAGTAGGTGGTAGCCGGAAGGTTGCCCTTGTTCTTCACAATTACGTTGCTGTAGGACGTAGAGTCACCGCAACCTGAGATGCCGTCAATGGACTCTATGGTCATGTCGTTGTTGATCGGCGTGTACTCGTCAGCACCAATATCTGGGGTGGTCGTCGATCGGACGTCACCGTCAATGTCGGTCGTTACCGAAGCAATCGGAGTACCCAAGTTGTTGGGACCGCCGTTTACTACGTGCAGGTCCGTTGCCGAAGCAAAAACTACAGGTGCTTGTACTGAGTTTGCATTCAGCGCAGGCGATGCAGTTTGCCAAGCGGCAAGCGACGCGAAGTTGGCCGTGCCAAAGTAGCACATGTTGGTGCCGCCGCTCTGGTACAAGTTGTAGTTCAACGTCAACGAGTCGGGCGTTCCGCTTTGGTACAGAGCATAGGAACCACCTTTGAAGATGTTGTTGCGAATGTCCATGTTCTTCGAAAGCAGTGTTGTCGTGCCTGACGAGAGCATGTACAGACCGTACGTGCTACCTGCAAACGTGTTGTTGTGCATGTCTACGTGGCGTGGGTACGGCAAGTATCCCGCGTAGCTATTCGACGAACCAAACATATTGTTTGCAATCACGCTCTTGGTCGCAGGCTTCAGCGTATTATTCAAGTAACCCAACGTGATACCGTAGTAGTACGGATTAGGTACGTTGTTGCGCTGAATGTTCACATCATTTACGTAGTACGCGTAGATACCGTAGTTGAATGCGTTGCGGTAGTCCTTAATGGTGTTACCGTGCATCGTCAAACCACCGATGTAGTAGAAGTACGCGCCGTAGTAGTACGATTTCAGAATCTGGTTGTTCGAGATGGTAAAGCCAGAGTTGAAGCTCGTTGTAGAACCACCATTCAATCGAATGCCGTAGTAGCCACCTTTGATCACGTTGTTGGTAATCGTGATGTTGTTGGCGTTGTTGCCGTACGTTGACGTCGACGTCAAGCTGCCCGTGGATACGATACCGCAGACCAAGCTCGAGGTGCCGGTGGTATCTGCTGAGATCGTGTTGTTGTGCAAGGTGACAAACTGGGCGTTGTCCGTTAATACGACGCCAGACATCGTTGGGCCATTAATCTTCAGGTTTTGAATCTTAACGTACTTCGTGCCCATTAGGGTTACGGCAGCAAACTGTCCACCAGCACCTTTGATTTCAGCGTTGGCGTTGGCACCTTGGAACGTTACCAAGTTGGTTGCGCTCGCACCTGGGATTTGCGCTAAAGAAAGGCCCGCAGGGTGTGAATAGCCTGCCAAATTCATCGTTACCGGGCCAGAGACACCACAGGTTTGAAGGGCTTGAACCGCCGCAGCAACTGTCGTAAAGTTCGTTGCACCCGTACCGTTGGAGTCAATGGTGTATGCACCGCTGAGCGCGCTTAAACATGGAGTGGTAAACGTGAACGGACCAACCCACTGTCCAAGTGCAGTCGCACACGAGGTTTGAATGTAAACCTGGTATTGGGTGCCAGGCGTCAAGCCAGTGAGCGTGTAGGGGTTCGTAGTGGCCGTTGCCGTGTTCGCACCAGTTCCACCGGATCCAATAATGAATCCTGCAGGTCCCCATGCGATTTGGGCGTTGCCCGTTACCGCAGTTCCGTTCAAAGTCCAGCCCAAGGTGGCCGAAGAGCTCGTGGTGGTCACCGTCACGTTTGGAACTGGGCAAGGCGTTTGGGTTGCCGTAAGGGCTACGTTGTCAATGAAGAGGTCGTAGTCGGTTGCACCATGGGTGGCGCTCGACGTCAAGCTTTCAAGGTAGAACGCAACCTTAACTAGGCCAGTGTAGGCACTCAGGTTGAGTGAGTAGCGACCACCAGTAGGACTAATGCCGCTCATGCGGTGGTACTTAGCCAGGGCTTGGCTGCGATTCCATGTAGTGCCGTTGTTCGTAGAGATCAGTACGAACAAGGTGTCGTCGTTACCCATAACACCGGCTGAAGCGCCACTGCCAAGCGTAGCGGCCATGTCCCACTCAAAGTACGTGGTGTGGGCTACGTTGCCTAGGTCAAGTGTGGGTGTAATGGTCCAACCTTGAGTGGCATTCGACGTAAGCGGAACGTTGTTGCGCACTGCGCCGGTGGTTCCGACATTTTTGAAGCCGTCTTCCATCCATGCAGAGGTTGAGGTACCTGAGGCAGTTGGGTTAGCGGCTACTGCGTTCAATTCAGTCCACGACATTGGCTTGACTACCGCACCGGTGGGGTCATATCCATTGGTGAACGGTTCGATCCAGCCTACTTGGGCAGGTGTTACGAGCGCGTACGGTCCAACCCATACGGAGTTGCCACCTGTTCCACAGTTTCCAGCAACGTACACGTCGTAGGCCGTGTAGGACGTCAAACCGGTAAGGTTCGTCGTGGTGGTAGAGATGGTTGATCCTTGACCCGTACCTGGCGTGAAGCCCTTAGGTCCCCATTGTACGTTCACGCTTGGAGAAAGACTAGTGAAGCTAAGGGTGGCCGATGTCGCTCGTACGTTGGTAATCTGAACGTTGTAGGGCGCTGGGCAACCAGAAGGCGTGAACTCTACAGCGCCGATGTCTGGGGTCGTGTCGCGAGCGGCCTTGTTTAGGTCAGTTGGAACCACGCTGAATACGTTGGCACCTGCGTTCTTGTAGGCCCACGAGTTCGGCGTGATGTCGCCGGTGGCGGCATTCAAGTACATCGGAGACGAGGTCACCGAGTTGGCATCACGTCCCGTTGCTGTCGTCCAAGCGGCCAAGGTTCCGTAGGTCACCGTGGTACTGCGGGCCGCTGGCCAGTTGGTTGCGCCACCTGCTCCGCTAAAGACAATAGCGTTATTGTTTGAATTGATCAAAGCCGTCGTCGAAGCATTGTAAATACCGTATTTGGCGGCGGTACCCGGAGACGAAATGCTAATGATGTTGTTTTTGAAATTGATGCGGTTTAGGTTACCCGAGAAATAGGTAGCATAGCACGCCGATGTGCCCGTTGACGACATACTTCCGTAGTCCATGGTGTTGTGGTAGATATCCATGGTATCGGCAGACAGCATGTACATGCCGTAGTAACCACTGGTGCCGTTATTAATATTGTAAATGGCGTTGTTCGAAATCACAATAGGCTTCGCGGCAGTACCTGTCATGCTGCTGCCGTAAATGAGGTAGCAGAAGAAGTTAGCGGTACCGCTAGAACCACCTGGGCTGTGGATGCGGTTGCTGTTAAACTTAAAGCCTGGGTTGCGACCGTAGTTGTACATCGCATAAAACGACGATACCGTGGTGCGCGTGGCGCGGTTGATGTTGTTGTACTCAATCTGCAAGTCATCTTGGCCGTACACGTAGATACCGTAGATGTAAAAATCTGCAATCGTTGAGTTCGTCAACTTGTTGTTTGTTGGGCGTGTACCCATTGTCACACCAGCACCATTAAAACATACGCCGTAGTAACCGCCGATGATCTGGCAAGAGTCAATCGTGAGGTTAGAGGCCGTGTTGTTGTGGCTTCCAGTAGGTGAAGTTGGACTGGTTGTAAGGGTCAATCCAACGTAGTTGGTGCTCGCTAAGCTTTCGCTCGTTTTAATTATGCAGCGCTTGAAGGTGTTGAAGTTCGCGTTGTTATTCAGTCGAACAGCCCACCCGTATTCAGTGGTGGTCGTTCCGGTCGCGTGGATTACAAGGTCTTCAAATCGTAGGTAGTCGGCGCCGTTCAAGTAAAGAACGTGTCGGTTGCTTGAAGAAGTAGAAGTGTACGAAAGTGTGTTGCCATTACCTTTTACCGTAATGGTATTGGTAGCGGACATTCCGGGAATCACGCCGATTTCAATTTGCTCGACGAAGGGTGCGGAGTTCGCAAGCACTTGGAATACGACAGGGCCGGCAACGCCACACGATGCCGCTGCGAAGGCAGCAGTGAAGGTCGGGTAGGTTCCGCCTGAACCGATGGTGTAGGTGCCAGCGGCGAGGTTGGGAAGCGTGGTGATTTGCACGGGTGCAGAAGGTGCGCTGGCAGAAGCCGCAGTACAGTTCACCATACAGCGGTAGAACTTGTCAACGGTTTGCGACGTGGTGTAGTTAAAGCTCGTCGCGCCGGTAATTGCCGTCCAAGGACCAGAAGCGGAGGTAGCTGATTCCCATTGGTACGAAAGGCCACTTGCCAACGTTTGACCGGTCAACGAAAGCGTAAAGCTCTGGTTAGGGCACACGCTGGTCGCGGTAGATACCGTAGTTCCGCCGTTGATTGGGCTTGCACATGCGGTAGCCGGGGTGATGCTCAGGCGCATGTTGGGGCGCTGAGAGGCTGAAGAGGTTCCTGTGAGGGAGCAACCTGCCGCGCCATCGGTGTTGTGGTTTGAGGTGCTGACAAACGTAGTCGTATGAGACATTACCTGTCCGTCGGTAGTGTAGCTCGTATTGTCAAAGCATATGTCAACCAAGATGTTGTCCACTCCGTTCCAAACGAAGGGCGTAGCAAAAGTGTGGGTGTACCAACCTGTAGCTGTGATGTTTACGTTGGTAGGGCCCATCACAGTAGTCGGAGAAGTGGGGCTCATGAAGGTAGTCGTAAGCGCTGTGGCTGATACTCCTGCCATTTTAATGGTAAAGTCAGCCATGGCTTGACCTGGCGTCGTAGTTACATCAAATCCGAGCGCCGTTACCGTTCCTGGGCCTGTGCCAGCAGCCAGAAGTTCAGAGGCTAGGATGAGGTACTGTGCCCGGCCGTCGTGCCAAAAGGTTTTGTAGGGCGTTACAGTAGTACCAGTCGTTGGGGTCGTGCCCGAACCGATTTGGAACACCTGCGCCGACAACTGGGCCATTGAGGCCAGCATTGCCATGAATATGAGTAGCTTACGCACCATTGCTAGATGATTTTGGTAGTTAGAAACAACTTGAGAAGTTTCAAACCTAGCAATTACGGGCGGAATTCGTGCTACGCTGTGTACAAATTGTTAATAAGTTTGAGTGAACGAAGTGATTCGTCCGTTTACCGACGAAGCACCGTCAATTGCACGTCTTGGTGGATGCCAGGATGTAAGCTTCGGGCCACAGGGCAGAGGTGGACGACACGGCGGATTCCCTCTTCCATTCGGTCGGTTGCGTCTGCGGCCAGCGTAACCGCTAACTGGATTTCGATGCGCGCAATGCGGCGCGGATCGTTGGCCATGTGCTTGAAGGTTTTGGCCTCCGCGGCAAGCAACTCAAACCCTTGGCTTTGAGCGTAAATGCCCATGGTCGTCACGATGCAGGTTGTTAAACTAAGTGCGCACAAATCCGTCGGGGAAAATGCAGACCCCATGCCTTGGTTGTCGGTGGGGGCGTCGGTGAGGATTTGGGTTCCGGACTGCGTGTGAAGGTTTTCGCACCGCAGGCTTCCGAGGTAGGTAGTGTGGAATGCTGCCATGGCCCTAAGCTACGAATCGAGCGCGGAGCCGCAGTGCAACCTGAACCAGAAGGATCAGCACGGGAACTTCGATGAGCGGACCAACGACTCCGGCAAAGGCCTCGTCGGAGTTCAGGCCAAAACTCGCGATGGCAACGGCGATGGCGAGCTCAAAGTTGTTCCCCGCCGAGGTAAACGCAAGCGCCGCGGTAGTGCTGTAGGGCGCTCCCTGCCGTCGGGCGATCCAGAATGTGAAGAAAAACATGACTACGAAGTAGATGGTCAGCGGCAGGGCCAACCGCAGTACGTCGAGGGGTAGAGCAAGCAACTGGTCTCCTTTGAGCGAAAACATGAACACGATCGTGCCAAGAAGTGCGAATAAGGTGAGCGGGCTAAGGCGCGGCATGAGGACGTCGGCAAACCATGGTTCGCCCTTGAATTTTAGACTTAGCGCCCTAATTAACTGGCCGAGCGCAAAAGGAAGTCCGAGGTAAAGGGCCACGCTCTCGGCCACCAGCCAAGGCGAAACATGGATGGGTACCGAGGTGGTTATACCCAGCAACTTCGGAGCCATGTTGAGGAAAAAACTCGCATACAGGGCATAAAATGCGAGCTGGAAGAGGCTGTTGAGGGCCACTAGTCCGGCGGCGTAGGTGCGGTTGCCGCATGCCAGGTCGTTCCAAACCACAACCATCGCAATGCAGCGAGCTAGGCCAATCAGCATCAGGCCGTTGAAGTAACCCGGTTGGTCTCTGACAAACAGCCACGCAAGCGCAAACATGACGAGCGGACCGACGATCCAGTTGAGCAGCATTGACGTGGCGAGCAGCCTTCGTTGCTGAAATACGCCGGGAAGTTCCCGAAGGTTGACCTTAGCCAGGGGTGGGAGCATCATGGCGACCAGCCCAAGGGCAAGCCCAGGGTGAATGCTGCCATTTGGGCGTTGAAGGGCCTCGGTGATGCCTGAAAACTGACCGAGCATTACGCCGAGGGCCATTGCCAAAAAGATCCACAATGTCAGGTACTTATCGAGAAATTTCATGAACCTAGGGCGGAATAATGCTGGTGAAGAAGTTCGAGGTCGCGGCGAATGGCGCGCGAAGTTTCGATGTAGGTGGTGAGGGCTTCGGGGCTTCCGTCGGCTCGCTTCGGGTCTTCGTAGCGCCAAGGGAATCGGGCGACCGCACCCAAAATGGCGGGGCATGCCTCGTCGGCTTCTGCACAGGTCATGAAGGCAATGCTTGGCGGGGTTACCGCGAACTCGTCGAGGGATTTGGAAAAGAGGGTGGTCGATACGCCTTCGCGTTCAATGAAGTAGCTGCCAGGCCCCGCGGTCCGAACCGCCCAACCATCTGCTTCAAGTGCCTCAGCGCTGTGGGGGTGGCATTGGGTGCGTTCGGTGCCGCAGCTCGCCACGCGAATTCCAGGCTCATTACCGAAGATGAGGTGTGCCCAAGCCTCGGCGAGCTGGCTTCTTCGCGAGTTGTGGGTGCACACAAACAGCAACGTCAGGCTTCCGTCGGATTGGGCTTCGCGCATGGTGCGGGCAGCCGCGTGGTAGTCCTTTGGTGAACTCAGCAGCACGGCGATTGGGGCGCTTCAAGGTCGTTAATGATGGCTTTGAGCGCAGCAAGGGCTTGGGATGAAAGGCAGTAGCAGGTCTTTGGACCCTCTACTTGACCTTGAATTAGGCCCGCCGACTTGAGTTCCTTGAGGTGCTGGCTTACTGTGGCTTGCGAAAGCCCGGTCACGCTTACAAATTCGCCACACACGCAGGCTCGTTGCTCGGCGATGGCGCGCACAATCGCGAGGCGCGCAGGGTGCCCAAGCGCTTTAAAAAGGTCGGCGGAGTCGTTGAGTTCGTCGCTGAATTGCGCGGTATGGCTCGTTCCCATGGGTCGTAGTATTGCTTTATTGCAATATTACGATAAAAATGGTTTACGTACGAAGTTCCAGAAGCGGACTTCCTTCGGTAGCCGCGATTACCCGGCCGATTGGGCGGGAAGGAAGTCCTCGTTCCTCAAGAATTTGGGCCACGGCTGTGGCCTGGTTCGGGGCCACAAACAGCAACAGTCCGCCGCTCGTTTGGGGGTCGCAGAGTTGTGCCATGGTAAAACCGTCCATGCTGCTGCAGTCCGCCTGCACCGCGCGGTAGTTCGTGGTGGTGAGGTTGGGCAGGCAAAATTGCTGGTAGAGTTCGCGCAAGCGTTCGGGGTTGTAGGTCGGAACCTCAGTTAAATCCAGGGTAGCGGCGAGGCCGCTTGCCCGGACCACCTCGAGTAAGTGGCCGGCGAGCCCAAATCCGGTAACGTCAGTCATGCTGTGGACCAAGCCACGTTCGGCGAGCTGCGGCCCAAGGTCGTTGCGTTGAAGCATGGTTGCCATGGCCCATGTCCGGTCGGTGTCGGTGGCGACACCCCGCTTCGTGGCGGTGGCGAGGATGCCCAGACCCAGCGGCTTGGTCAAAAAGAGCAGGTCGCCCTCTTGGGCCTGGCGGTTGGTTTTCAGGTGGTCTTTTGCAACCAAACCACTGACGCTGAGTCCAAATAAGGGCTCGGGGATGTCAATGCTGTGGCCGCCCGCCAGCGGAATTCCTGCTTCGCGGCAGACGTCGCGTGCGCCTTGAATGACGCGTCCGGCTTGCTCTGCCGGCAGCCGCTCCACCGGCCACGCGAGCAATGCGAGGGCCGAGATTGGGCGTCCTCCCATGGCGTACACGTCGCTGAGCGCGTTGGTGGCAGCGATGCGTCCAAAATCATAGGGATCATCGACGATGGGCGTGAAAAAATCCACGGTCTGCACGAGTCCACGGCCATCCCCAAGGTCCACGACGGCGGCGTCGTCGGCGTGCTCGTGGCCCACCCAGAGCTGGGGCCATGCGTCTTCGGGGCGCACTCCGCTCGCGGCCAAAATACACTGAAGGGCCTCGGGGCCCAGTTTGCACCCGCAACCGGAGCCGGGATTGAATTCGGTTAACTTCATGGTATGGAGCGAATTAATTCCGCGACTTCGGCGTCGGACTTACCGCTTCCGTCCACGCGGGCCAAAACCGATTCGGCCCGGGAAGTCATGCTTTCGGCGTAGGTGCGGTCGTAGTAGTGCAGCGCAATTCGGGCGGCGTCGGCCAGGTTTCCTTGGAGCACGTAGTCCACGGCGTTTCGGGCGTTTTGATCGCCTAAACGCTTGGAAATGCGTCGAAACGTTTCGGCAAGATCTTCGCGGGAGGCCTCGCCGTAGGCGCGAACTAAGCGTTCGATGCGTTCGTCCAAACTCCGCTCGAGAAGTACGAGGGGCGCCGTCTTTTTGTGGGCAAAAAAGCTTTGCTGCAGCCAAATGCGTCCGATCGAGCGGGATTCGTCTTCGATCCAAATGCGCGCAGAATCAGCGAGTTCAGTCAGTCGGAGTGCGCCCTCGTTTTCAAACTGCTCGTTGGTGGGTTGGGGGAGCTCGCCAATTTGTCCGAACGCTGAGCCCTTGTGGTGGGCCAAGCCTTCAAGGTCTAGAACGGGCGCACCCTGGTCGACCATGGCGCGAAGCACTTCGGTCTTGCCCGAACCGGTTAGTCCGGCGACTACGACGTACGGACGCGGCTCACCCCACGTCGCGAGTACCCGGTTGCGGTATGATTTGTAGCCGCCGTCCCACTTGGCCACGTCGTAGCCTGCGGTTCGGAGCAACCAGGCTACCGACCCGCTGCGTTGCCCTCCTCGCCAGCAGTAGACTTCTAACGGGCTCGGGTCCTTTTTAACCAGTGCATCAACTTCGGCCACAAGGGGAGCCATGCGAAGCCCCGCATACTTAAGACCCACGCGCACGGCTTTTGCGGGCGATTGCTGCTTGTACACGGTGCCGATTTCGGCGCGTTCTTCGTCGGTAAAAAGGGGCACGGAGTGCGCACCCGGCACATGGCCGTGGGCGAATTCCGATGGGCTTCTCACGTCGATTAGGGGCATGGAGCGAAGGTACGATGCGCCCTACCTTTAGGCCGTGCGAACACTCATTGTACTCGGAACCCTGAGCCTTGTGGCCGCCTGTGGCGTGCCCAAAAAGGTCGTAGAGGCTCAATTGGGCGTCCTCGATCGGTTGCGCCAAGACAGCGCGAACGCGGAGCTGCGCGTTGCCGCAGTGCGCGACAGCTTGCTGGCCGTGGAGCGATGGGGTGCGCAGTCGGAACAGGCTTCACTGGAGCTCGCCAAAGAGCTGGAAGTCAAGGCCGACGAACTCAAGCTTGCCCAGTTGAGGGCCGATTCGCTGCAGGAGCGCGTGCTGCGCAATGCGACGCAGCGCGACGTGTGGCGCCTGGAGCGATTGGCCGCGGAGCGAGCCATGCTGGCCGCACAGCGCAGGGCGGATTCGCTTTTGGAAGTGGTGGCGAAGCTTCAGGCTGCGCCCAAAAAACGCCGTTAGTCTTTTTCGACGAAGTCGAGGTCGCGGCCGAAGGTTTCGGTTAGCCCAACTGCGGCCCAAAGGGTCACCGCAAAAACGAGCACAGCGGTGAGCATTCCGCCCTCGAGGTAGCCGGCCTTGGCCGTGAGCCAGAGAAAAATGGCGGAGATTGCGTTCAGCGAACCGCGAACCATGTTGGGAATGGTGGTGGCCGCGGTGGCCCTCAAGTTGGTTCCGAAGCTCTCGGCGCCGACCGTGACAAACAGGGCCCAAAAACCGGTGCCAAAGCCCATAATTCCGCAGGCTAAATAGAGTTGATCCACGCTTGATGCGGTAAAGAAGCGCAGCATGCCGAGGGCGGTGATTGCGTAAAACACGTAGAGGGCCTTTTTGCGCGATTTAAGCGCTTGACTCAGAAAGCCAATTAAGATGTCGCCAATCGAAATGGCTGCGTAGGCATAGAGTATGCCTCGACCAGGGTCCACTTGGCCCTCGATGCCGAGGTGGGTCGCGAACTCCTTGCTGAAGCTGACTAAGATGCCGATGACAAACCAGGTGGGCAGGCCAATGAGGATGCTTCGCAGGTAGCGGAGGCTGCGTTCGCGCGTTCGAAAGAGCTGGAGGAAGTTGCCTCGCTCCACGTCGCTTCGCGATGCGGTTTGGTGGAAGAGTCCGGAGTCAAGAACCCTCAAGCGCAAGATCAGCAAGCTCAGGCCCATTCCGCCCCCGATAAAGTAGGCGGTGCGCCATTCCACGGCCTGGGCCACAAAAAAGGCGGCGACGGCCCCGAGGAGTCCGATGCCCGCGACCATCGAGGTTCCAATGCCGCGCTTCGCGGCGGGAAGCAGTTCGCTCACGAGGGTAATGCCTGCGCCTAATTCGCCAGCCAGGCCAATCCCGGCCAAAAAGCGCACGACGGCGTACTGAAGCTCGTTTTGCACGAGTCCGTTGGCTACGTTGCCCAAGGAGTAAATGAGGATGGAAAGAAAGAGTACCCGGGTGCGGCCAAGGCGGTCACCCAGCACGCCCCAGAGGATGCCGCCCAGCATGAGTCCGAGCATTTGTATGTTGATGATGAGTAGGCCGCTTTCAAACGAATTCGCGACGCCGAGGTCGTCGAGGGACGGAACCCGAACGATGCTGAACAACAGCAAGTCGTAGATGTCCACGAAGTAGCCGAGCGCGGCGACCCAGACGGCGGCGTTGCGCCACACGGAAGCCTGCTGCATCGGTTAGATTAAGCGTTTTAAAATGCGCAAGCGGTGGGTGTGCCGCCCGAGTTCCGCGTTGTAAATCCCGCTGGGGTCCAGGGCGTCCACGCGGACGGAGCCGCTCGCGTGAAGGATGCGGTGGTCGCTCAGTACGAGTCCAACGTGGGTAATTCGGCCTTCTTCGTTGTCAAAAAAGGCAAGGTCACCCTCAGTGGCCTCCTCGAGGAAGTCGACAATTTGGCCTTGGTTGGCTTGCTGGTAGGCGTCGCGGAGCAGGTTGATTCCGGCCATGCGGAAGCTTACCTGGGTGAGGCCGCTGCAGTCGATGCCGAACGCGCTGCGTCCGCCCCAGAGGTAGGGCGCGTTCAAAAAGGTAAAGGCATGGCGAACCACGTGGGTGCTGCTTGGTTTGAGGTCAGCGAGCGGACCCTGATAGGTGTAGCTCTCGTCGCCCAATTCCAGTTGGCCGTCGGTGAGGTAGGGTAGGTAAGAGCCCGCCACCACGGTGCGGCTCTTCATGGGTTGGGCGTGGTCGACCAGGTCGACGGCGCTGGCTACCACGTGCTGGGGGCGGTCGAGTTGGCTGCGGTAGGATTCTCGGCTTAACGGGGCGGTTTGCTGGGTGAGGACCCAGCCCTCGTAGCCGTCGTGGCCCAAGCGAACTTGGCTCCACTCGCGGTCGTAGCCGAGCACTTCAAAGACTTCGCCAAAAAGTCCTTGGTTGACCATTTCGCTGCGGTGCGAAGGCTCGCGCCGCATGGGTGTGAGGCTGAACGGAAAGGTGCCGAACATGCGAGCAAGATACGGCTTGGATTCCGACCATAATTCCACGCCACACAAAGGCGTTCCTCAGGTCGCTCGCAGACTAAAAAGAAATGGAAAACTCCGGCTCGACCGCCACTTCGATGGGCGTGTTGCTGACGGGGTGCAGGAACTGGATGCGCTGGGCACAAAGGTCAATGCCGGCGTCGGCGTTGGGGCGCTTGGCACCGTACTTCAAGTCGCCTTTAATGGGGTGGCCGATGGCCTGCATTTGGCAGCGAATTTGGTGGTGGCGGCCGGTTTCAAGATCGACTTCAACGCGGCTGTAGCGGTCGCCGGCGGCCAGAACCTTGTAGCGAAGCACGGCGCGCTGGGCGTCCTTGCGAGTCGACACAAAGCTCTTTTTCTTCACGGGGTCGCGCCAGAGCATGTGCTCAAGACGCCCTTCGGCCTCGCTTGGGTGGCCCTCAACCAAGCACTGGTAGGTTTTTTGGATGCCGCGGTCCGCAAAAAGGGCGTTCATTCGGGCCAAGGATTTGGACGTCTTGCACAGTACCACAATGCCGCTGGTGGGGCGGTCCAATCGGTGGGGTAGCCCGATAAAGGCTTTGCCCGGCTTGTTGAAGCGGCGTGCTACGTCGTCTGCAGCCCAATCCAATAGGGTGGGGTCGCCCGTTTCGTCGCCCTGGACCAGTAGGCCCGCAGGCTTGAACACGATAAGTAGGTGGTTGTCCTCCCAAAGGACGCGGGGACTGGACATCAGTAGCGCTCCTGGTCGTTCGGAAAATCACGTTCGCGCACGTCGTGAACGTACTGCCGGATGGCTGCGGGGATAACCTCGCCCAGTTGGGCGTAGCGGCGCAAGAAGCGCGGATTGAATTCGGTATTCATGCCCAGCATGTCGTGGAGCACGAGAACTTGACCGTCCACGTCGGCACCGGCTCCGATTCCGATGGTCGGAATGCGCAAGGCCGCCGTAACCTTCGCAGCCAATGCGGCAGGGATTTTCTCCAGCACGAGCGCGAAGCAACCGGCCTCCTGAAGGGCCAGCGCGTCGTCGATGAGCTTGGCGGCCTCGGCCTCTTCTTTGGCGCGCACCGCGTAGGTTCCGAACTGATAAATACTTTGGGGAGTAAGTCCCAAGTGGCCCATCACCGGAATCCCGGACTGCACCAAGCGCTGCACCGTGGAAACCACTTCGCTGCCGCCCTCGAGCTTCACGGAATGTCCGCCCGACTCCTTCATGATGCGGATGGCCGAATTCAGCGCCTCTTTGGGGTTGCCTTGGTAGCTGCCAAACGGCAAATCGACCACGACCAGCGCGCGGTCCACGCCGCGTACCACACTCGAGGCGTGGTAAATCATTTGATCTAGGGTTATGGGTAGGGTGGTTTCGTGGCCGGCCATGACGTTGCTGGCGGAGTCTCCGACCAAAATCACGTCGACGCCAGCGGAATCCACCAGGCGCGCAAAGGTGTAGTCGTAGGCGGTGAGCATCGAGATCTTAATTCCGCATTGCTTAAGCTCCGCCAGGCTGTGGGTCGTTACCTTTTTGAAGGCTTCGGGTCCGGACTTTTTTTGGGTCGACATGACGCAAAGGTAGGTGTGGCGGCTTCATCGCTATCTTTGAGGCTTATGCTTCACCGATCTATCCTCTTGTTGTTCGCGGGTTTGGTCCTGCTAACCTCTTGCGACAATACCCTCGACGTCACGGCTGACTTTGAACGCGTTCCGATCGTTTATGGCATCATTAACCCGAAAAGCGACACGCAGTACGTGCGCGTTGGGCGCAGCTACCTGGGTGCCGACGGCCCCGTGGGTGGGCTGAACCACCCCGATTCGCTGTACTACCCCAACCTTGTCGTCGAACTCAAAGCATTTGGTCCGGCCGGCGCGCTGATCTTCACCGAGACCTACACCGAAACGACCGACCTGCCCAAGGATTCTGGGCTTTTTACCGGACTCGGACACCGCGTCTACCGCTTCATTCGCCCCGGGTTTGCCCAGAATCCTAACCGCACCGACTACACCTATGAAGTGACGCTGCGCGAAGCGCCCGGTGCGCCCGTGCTGGCTAAGGCCACGACGCCGTGCGTCGACAGCATTCGCCTAAAGCAGCCTACCTACTTTGGCATTCAAAAAATGTCGATCGCGTCGAAAAATGGCTATTCCATTCAGTGGAACCAGACCAAAAATGCGCGCATTTACCAAGGCTACGTAGATTTTCACTACATGGAAATGCCGACGGCAAACGCCGCGGATTCAGTCCACAAAGTGGTTCGATTCAAGCTGCCGTTCATTACCGGCGGCAGTTTAGCTGGCGGAACCTCGCTGGTCACCACGACCATCGACTACCAGAGTT
>Ga0315907_10002057_pt1 | contig 26139 bp, 23 predicted proteins | sample LakEriMetagenome_3_FD_203525 | JGI IMG/M metagenome (GOLD analysis project Ga0315907, IMG submission 203525) | Freshwater fungal communities from buoy surface, Lake Erie, Ohio, United States - Buoy 12 MA123 | ecosystem: Environmental > Aquatic > Freshwater > Lake > Lake biofilm | place: USA...
TTGCTCAGGTAGTAAGGGGGCAAGGAACAGGCCGAGTCGCCGCTGTGCACGCCGGCTTGCTCAATGTGCTCCATCACGCCGCCGATGAACACACGTCCGGTGTGATCGCGGATCGCGTCCACGTCGCACTCGATGGCGTCGTTCAAAAAGCGATCCAAGAGCACGGGTGAGTCGTTGCTGACCTTGACGGCTTCGCGCATGTAGCGCTCCAAGTCGCGTTGCTCGTGCACGATCTCCATGGCGCGGCCACCGAGCACGTAGCTGGGGCGCACCACCAAGGGGTAACCCAAGGCGGCGGCTTTTTCCAAGGCCTCCGGCTCGGTGCGGGCGGTGGCGTTGGGCGGCTGACGCAAGCCCAAGCTCTGCAGCATTTGCTGGAACCGCTCGCGGTCTTCGGCCGCGTCGATCATGTCGGGGCTGGTGCCGATGATGGGCACGCCCGCGGCCTCCAAACCCAGCGCCAACTTGAGTGGTGTTTGACCACCGTACTGGACGATGACGCCCACCGGTTTTTCTTTGTCGACGATCTCCAGCACGTCTTCGAGCGTCAGGGGCTCGAAATACAAGCGGTCGGAGGTGTCGTAATCGGTCGAGACGGTCTCGGGGTTGCAGTTGACCATGATGGTCTCGTAGCCGTCTTCGCGCAGGGCCAAGGCGGCGTGCACACAGCAGTAGTCAAACTCAATGCCCTGACCGATGCGGTTGGGTCCGCCGCCCAAGACCATGATTTTTTTGTTGTTCGTGGGTTCGGCTTCGCACTCGCCGTCGCCCTGGCCTTCGTAAGTCGAGTACAGGTAAGCGGTGTCGGTGGCGAACTCGGCCGCACAGGTGTCCACGCGCTTGTAAACCGGGCGAATATTCAAGGCCTTGCGGCGCTCGCGTATGGCTTGCTCGGTGGTCTTGAGCTGTTTGGCCAAACGGCGATCAGAAAAGCCTTTTTGCTTCAAGCCGCGCAGGGTGTCGGCGTCGATGGCTTCCAAGCTGGTCTTTTCCATGGCCAGTTCGAGCTTGACGATCTCTTCGATCTGCACCAAGAACCACTTGTCGATTTTGGTGAACTGGTGTACCTCGTCGATGGACCAACCCGCAGCAAAGGCGTCGCCCACATACCAAATGCGGTCGGGACCGGGTTCACCCAATTCGCGCTCCAACACTTCGCGATCTTGGGTTTTTTCGTTCATGCCGTCCACGCCCACTTCCAAACCGCGCAGGGCTTTTTGGAAGGACTCTTGGAAGGTGCGGCCCATGGCCATGACCTCGCCCACCGATTTCATTTGGGTGGTCAAACGGCTATCGGCTGTTGGAAATTTTTCAAAGGCAAAACGGGGGATCTTGGTGACCACGTAGTCGATGCTGGGCTCGAAGGACGCGGGTGTGGCGCCACCGGTGATGTCGTTCTTGAGCTCGTCCAAGGTAAAGCCCACAGCCAATTTGGCTGCGACCTTGGCAATCGGGAAGCCCGTGGCCTTGGAGGCCAAGGCTGAGGAGCGCGACACGCGGGGGTTCATCTCGATGACGACCATGCGGCCATCTTTGGGGTTGATGGAGAACTGTACGTTCGAGCCACCGGTGTCCACGCCGATTTCGCGCAACACAGCCAAGGAGGCATTGCGCAAAATCTGGTATTCCTTGTCGGTCAAGGTTTGTGCGGGTGCCACGGTGATGGAGTCACCGGTGTGCACGCCCATGGGATCCAAGTTTTCAATCGAGCACACGATGATGCAGTTGTCCGCCTTGTCGCGCACCACTTCCATCTCGTACTCTTTCCAGCCGAGCAAGGACTCTTCGATCAGCAACTCATTGGTCGGCGAGGCCTCCAAGCCGCGCTTGCAAATGGTCTCGAATTCTTCGGGGTTGTAAGCAATACCGCCGCCGGTGCCGCCCAAGGTGAAGCTGGGACGTATAACGGTGGGGAAGCCCATGCGCTTTTGCACCTCCCACGCCTCATCCATGCTGTGGGCGATGCCCGAGCGCGCCGAGCCCAAACCGATCTTGGTCATGGCGTCTTTGAACTTCAGGCGATCTTCGGCCTTGTCGATGGCCTCGGGTGTGGCACCAATCAGCTCCACGTCGTACTTGGCCAAGACACCGTGGTGCCACAAATCCAAGGCGCAGTTGAGTGCGGTTTGGCCTCCCATGGTGGGCAAAATCGCAAAACCACCTTTGACCAAGGGACGCTCTTTGGCGATGATTTTCTCCACCGTTTGCCAGGTGATGGGTTCGATGTAGGTGACATCGGCCATGGCGGGGTCGGTCATGATGGTGGCGGGGTTGCTGTTGATCAGCACCACGCGGTAACCCTCTTCGCGCAAGGCCTTGCAGGCTTGCACGCCGGAGTAGTCGAATTCACACGCTTGCCCAATGACGATGGGGCCTGCGCCGATGATGAGGACGGTATGAATGTCGTTGCGTTTTGGCATGTGTATTAACCCAGGCTAGCGGTCGCGAGCTTGGCCCCGAACCAGATGAACAAAGCACCCACAGCGCCGGACAAAGCCGCGCTCAGGCGTTGTCGGCGTCGAAAGCCGCTGGCCATTTGGGCGCCAGCCACGATCAACACCGACAGGTAAATCCCACTGAAGGCCATCAGGATGGCCGCCAGGATCAAAAACGGCACCGCCGGGTTGGGGTACGCCGGATCGATGAACTGAACAAAAAAAGACAGCAAAAAGAAAATCGCTTTGGGGTTGAGCAAACTGATGATCAGCGCTCGGCGAAACGGCTGTTGCAAATTGGCGGGAGGCTCAGGGTTGGCCTGCTCGGCTCCCTCGGGGTGTTTTGCCAGCGCAGACCTGAGCAAACCCCAGCCCACCCATGCCAAATAGGCCGCTCCCGCGTACTGCACGATGGCAAACAGGGCCGGTTGGGTGTGCAGCAAACCCGCCGCCCCCAAGGCCACCAACAGCAACAACACCGCATCGCCCACAAACACACCGCCTGCGGAGCGAAAGCCTTGGCGAACACCACGGCCGGTGGCCACCGACAACACATACAAAGAGTTCGGCCCTGGCAACAAAATGATGCCGATCGCCCCCATCACGTAGGTGCTCAAATCGGTGACCCCGTAGGTGCTCATGCCGAGGCGCCCGGCTGTTCCATCAGCCCCATGAAGCGGTCAAACAAATAGCCGATGTCGTGCGGACCGGGCGAGGCTTCGGGGTGACCCTGGAAGCAAAACGCGGGTTTGTCGGTGCGCGCCAAGCCTTGCAAGGTGCCATCAAACAAGCTCACGTGGGTGGCTTTGAGGTTGGCGGGCAAAGAGGCCTCGTCCACCGCAAAACCGTGGTTCTGGCTGGTGATGGACACCCGACCGGTCTCGGTTTCGCGCACCGGGTGGTTGGCGCCGTGGTGACCGAACTTCATCTTGAAGGTCTTGGCACCGCTGGCCAAGGCCATGATTTGGTGACCCAAGCAGATGCCAAAAGTGGGCACGCCCTGCTCGATGATCTCGCGCGCCGCGGCGATCGCGTAGTCACAAGGCTCTGGGTCGCCAGGGCCGTTGGACAAGAACACGCCGTTGGGCTTGAGCTTGAGCACATCGGCTGCCGGCGTTTTGGCCGGCACCACGGTGACCTTGCAACCGCGCTCGCTGAGCATGCGCAAGATGTTTTTCTTCACGCCGAAGTCGTAGGCCACCACGTGAAAACGTGGGGCGATTTGCTCGCCGTAACCAAAGCCGAGTTGCCACTCGGTCTGGGTCCATGGGTAAGGGCTGGTGGCGCTGACCACTTGGGCCAGATCCAAACCGGCCATGTTGGGCGCGGCTTGGGCCAGCGCAATGGCTTTGGCGCGGTGGGCGCCGGTCAAGGCCTTGCCGGCGGGCAAAGCCAAGATGCAGCCGTTTTGGGCGCCGTGGGTGCGCAGGCGGCGCGTGAGGGCGCGTGTGTCCAGGCCCGCAATGGCCACGGTGCCTTCGCGCTGGAGGTAAGCGTCCAGGGACTCTTGGCTGCGGAAATTGGACGCCAAGAGAGGCAGGTCTTTGATGATCAAGCCAGCTGCGTGGATGCGATCGGCCTCCACGTCTTCGCTGTTGGCGCCGGTGTTGCCAATGTGCGGGTACGTGAGGGTGACGATTTGTCGGCAGTAGCTGGGATCGGTGAGGATTTCTTGGTAGCCAGTCAACGAGGTGTTGAAGACGACTTCGCCCGTGGTGTGACCGGGGGCGCCGATGGAAATCCCGGTAAAGACCGTGCCGTCGGCGAGCGCGATAAGGGCTTTCGGGTGGACGGGCAGCACGGAAATCTCCAGAAAAAGGGACACAGCCAAGCCGGCCTTGACACCCGAGTCACGATCCTGCAAATGCCACGATCGTTGCCCAAGCGCCCGGGCCAACACCGAGGTGTGTGTGAGGGGCGGATAAACCTTGGAATTATAACTGGCTGGCCACCGCGCTCGCGTGCAGACAGATGGCCGCGGCCGCGGCGACGTTGAGCGACTCTTCCCCACCGGGCTGGCCGATGCGCACCCAGCGCGAAGCCCGCTCGGCCAAGGCCTGACCCACGCCCTGGCCCTCGTGGCCCATGACCCAAGCACAGGGCCAGGGCAATTGGGTTTGGTGCAACCAATCGCCTTGGTGTGAGCTGGTCAAGACCAAGGGCACTTGCAGGCCTTCCAGGTCTTCGACCGACAAAGACTCGATCAAACGCAGGCCAAAATGCGCGCCCATGCCTGCGCGCACCACCTTGGGCGACCACAAGGCGGCGGAGCCCCGCAAGGCCAGCACCTGGCGAAAACCAAAGGCCGCTGCACTGCGCAAGACCGAGCCCACATTGCCGGCGTCTTGCAAGCGGTCCAAGACCACCGTGGGCACATCGGGCAAGACCGCTGGGGCCTCGGGCAGTTCCCACACAAAGCCGACACCGGCGGGCGACTCCAAACCACTCACAGTGGCCATCAAACGGTCAGGCACGGTGTGCACGAGCGGCGCCGCACAGCGCAAGCCCTCATCGGCCTGTGGCCAATGCGACTCAGTGAACACCGCAACCGCAGGTGTCTGACCCCGATCGAGCAAGGCCCGGCAGAGGTGGTCCCCCTCCAACCAGACCCGGCCCATCTTTCGGTAGGCCGTGCTGTCCTGGCCCAGCAAGCGCAGTTGCTTGAGCAAGGGGTTGTCTTTGGAGGTGATGGGGCTCGGTGCGGTCATGGCAGTCGATCGGTTGGGTGGCTCACGGCCAACCAGGCTTGGGCGACGGGAGCAAATGATTTGCGGTGCTCAGGCAAAGGCCCCAAGGTGTTCAAAGCGCGCAGGTGCTCCGCCGTGCCATAGCCTTTGTGGCGGTCAAAACCATAGCCCGGGTGCTGCTCGTGCAAGTTCACCAGCAAACGGTCTCGGGTGACCTTGGCCAAGATGGACGCGGCCGAAATGGCGGGCACCAAGGCATCACCGCCGACGACCGCCTCGGCCAACACGTCCAGGGGTGGCAGCCGATTGCCGTCGACCAGCACCTTGTTGGGCTTGAGGCGCAAGCCCTGCACCGCGCGGCGCATGGCCAAGAGCGTGGCTTGCAAGATGTTGAGTTCGTCGATTTCTTCCACCGACGCTTGGGCGATGCTGCAGCACAGCGCCTTGGCCATGATTTCGTCGTACAAACGCTCGCGGCGCAAAGCCGTGAGTTTTTTCGAGTCGGCCAAACCCCGGATGGGGGTTTTGTCGTTCAGGATGACGGCCGCGGCCACCACCGGACCGGCCAATGGGCCACGACCGGCCTCATCCACGCCCGCGACCAAACCCGGCACATCCCAGACCAAGGGCGCTTGCTCAGCGCGCAAGAACGGTTTGGATCGCATCGGTGGCCCGCTGTACGGTGTCACAGGTCAAGGTGGTGTGCAAGTCGGTGAAACGCTGGGCCAAGGCTTGCGCGCGTTCGGGCGCATCCAACCAGCCCAACACGGCATGCGCCAAGGCCTCAGGCGTGGCCGCGTCTTGCAAGGACTCCGGCACCACAAACTCACCACACAAAATATTGGGCAAGCCCACCCAGGGCTGCAGTTGTTTGCGCCGCATGATCTGCCAGGACAAACCGTTCATCTTGTAGGCAATCACCATCGGGCGCTTGAAGAGCGCGGCCTCCAAGGTTGCGGTACCGCTGGCGATCAGCGTCACATCGCAAGCCGCCAACACCGCGTGCGACTGACCGTCCACGATGTGCAGCGCCTGCGGCCAGCGCTCAAAACCAGCCTGACGCGCCGCAGCCTCAATCGCGGGGCGCAGGTCAGGAATGGCGGGCACGGCAAATTTGAGTGCTGGACGTTCACGCAAGGCGCAGATCGCAGCCTCAAAAAACACGCGGGCCAAATATTGAATTTCGGACACCCGCGATCCCGGCAAGATCGCCACCACCGTGTCATCGGTAGCGAACCCCAAACGCTGGCGGGCTGCGGCGCGGTCGGGCACCAATGGGATGGTGTTGGCCAGTGGGTGGCCCACGTAAGTGCTGGCAATGCCGTGTTGGGCCAAGAGCTCGGGCTCAAACGGGAAGATGCACAGCACGTGGTCCACGCTGCGGCGAATGGTCTGCACACGCTCGGGGCGCCAGGCCCAAATCGAAGGGCAGACAAAGTGCACGGTCTTGATGCCTTGAGCTTTGAGGTCGGATTCCAAGGCGAGGTTGAAGTCGGGCGCATCGACACCGATGAACACATCGGGCCTGGGGCCACTCAACAAGCGGCGCTTGAGTTCGCTGCGGATACCGACGATTTCTCGGTAGTGCCTCAGCACCTCCCAATAGCCACGAACGGCCAGTTTCTGGCTAGGCCACCACGCGTCAAACCCTTGATCGGCCATGCGCTGGCCACCAATGCCCGCGGTTCGCAGCCGAGGCCAACGGTCAGCAAACCCTTGCAACAAAAGCCCAGCCAACAGGTCGCCAGAGGTCTCCCCGGCCACCAGCGCAAAAAAACGGGGGTCCACGGTGGGTGCCGATGCTCAGCGCACGATGCCGCGCTGGCTGCTGGCCGATTGGTTCAAGAAGGCCAGCATCTGGTCCACGTCCGCCGCCGATTCTGGGATGCGGGTTTTGAGGGCTTCAATCGCCTCGCACGATTGGGCCAAGGTCAGGCCATCGCGGTACAGGGCTTTGTGCATGGCCTTGACGGCCGAGATGCGCTCGGGACCAAAACCGCGGCGGCGCAGGCCTTCGAAGTTCATCGAGCGCGCACCTGCGGGTTGGCCTTGGCACATCACGTAGGGCGGAACATCCGCGAACAGCAATGAGCACATGGCCGTCATGGCGTGGGCACCGATGCGCACGAACTGGTGCACCACCGTGAAACCACCCAAAATCACCCAATCATCGACCTCGACGTGACCAGCGAGTTGCGAGTTGTTGGCGAAAATCGTGTGGTTGCCGACCAGACAGTCATGAGCCAAATGCACATAGGCCATGACCCAGTTGTCGTGGCCGACACGGGTGATGGCGCCACCCGTGGGTGAACCTATGTTGAAGGTACAGAACTCGCGGATGGTGTTGCGGTCGCCGATGACGAGCTCACAAGGTTCACCCGCGTATTTTTTGTCTTGGGGAATGGCGCCCAAAGAGTTGAATTGAAAAATGCGGTTGTCAAGCCCGATGGTGGTGTGTCCCTCGATCACACAATGCGCACCGATGGTCGTGCCCGCGTCGACCCGGACGTGCGGGCCAATGACGGTGTAAGGACCGACCGTCACCGACGAATCGAGTTGGGCCTGTGGGTCAACAACCGCGGTGGGGTGAATCAAGGACACAGAGCGCTCCTTCCGATCAGGCGATGGTGCGCATGGTGCACATCAACTCGGCCTCGCAAGCGATCTCAGCGCCCACGCGTGTGGTGCCTTTGAATTTAAAAATGCCGGCTTTTATGCGGTCGAGCGTGACGTCCATGACCAATTGATCGCCAGGCTCCACTGGGCGCTTGAAACGCGCACCATCGATGCCCGCGAAGTAGTAGATGGTTTTGTTATCGGGTGTGACACCCAAGGTGTCAAAAGCCAACAGGGCCGCGACCTGCGCCATGGCTTCGAGCATGAGCACACCTGGCATCACAGGGCGATGGGGAAAGTGCCCCACAAAAAACGGCTCATTGATCGTGACATTTTTCAAGGCCTTGATGCGCTTGCCCTTCTCCACCTCGAGCACGCGATCGACGAGCAAAAACGGGTAGCGGTGCGGCAGCTGTTTGAGGATTTCGTGGATGTCCATCATGGTTCTGAAGGTGTTGGTTGATTGGTAGACAAAGACCGCTCCAAAGCGGCGAGGCGTTGGCGCAAGCGGTTGAGCTGTTTGAGCGAGGCCGCATTTTTTTCCCAACTCGCATTGTCGTCGATGGGAAAGATGCCGCTGTAGTGACCGGGCTGGGTGATGGAGCGCGTGACCACTGAGGCGGCCGAGATGTTCACCCGATCGGCGAGCTGCAAATGACCCAGAACCACCGCCCCACCACCGACCGTGCAATGCGCGCCGATCGTGGCGCTGCCGGCCACACCGACACAACCGGCCATGGCCGTGTGGGCGCCGATGCGCACGTTGTGCCCGATTTGAATCAGGTTGTCGAGTTTGACGCCGTCCTCAATCACCGTATCGTCGAGCGCACCGCGGTCGATGCAGGTGTTGGCGCCAATTTCCACGTCGTTGCCGATGCGCACCGCACCGAGCTGCTCAATCTTGATCCACTGTCCTTGGTGTGGCGCAAAACCGAAACCATCCGCACCGATCACCACGCCCGCGTGGACCACGCAACGCTCGCCCAAGCGGCAGTCCTCACCGATCGTCACGTGCGGCGCCAAACGGCTGTTCGCGCCAATGCGGGCACGGGGCCCCACCACGGCGTGCGCCCCCAAGACCACGCCATCACCCACCTGGGCCCCGGCTTGCACCACCACAAACGGACCCATGTCCACCCCCTGACCGATCTGGGCCGTGGGGTGGATGCTGGCACTGGCATCGATCGCTGGGGTCTGGGCTTGGCGTTGCTGCGCGCGCCACCATTGGGTGAGGTGCGCAAAATACAAATAGGGATCGTCGGTGACGATGCAAGGACCACGTTCAGACGCTGCGGCTTCCAATGCGGGTGAAACGATCAGCGCGGCGGCTTGTGTGGTGGCGATGCGCGAGGCGTATCGGGCGTGAGACACAAACGACAAAGCCTGAGGATCCGCTGTCTCCAGCGGTGCCAAGCGCGAAACTTGCACTTGACCGTCACCCACCAAGCGACCGCCCAAAGCGGCCGCGAGCGACGCCAAAGACACCATCACCACGCGCCCTGCCCGCTCATTTACCAGCCATGCGTTTCATGACGGCGTCGGTGATGTCCAGTCGGGGATTGATGTAAGCCGCCTCTTGAACGATCAGGTCGTATTTTTCAGCGGCGGCCACTTGCTGGATGCTGCGGTTGATCCGCTCGATGAGTGCCTGGGTTTCTTCGTTGCGGCGAAGACCCAAGTCTTCTTGCAAGGTGCGCTGGCGTCGCTGCAAATCGCGCTCCTGTTCGGCCAATTGCCTCTGCGCAGTCAGCCGCTGGGATTCCGACAGGGTGGGCGCATCGCGTTCGAACTTTTGCGCAGCCGCTTGAAACTCGGCACCTGCGGCTTTGAGGTCTCGGTCGCGCTTGGCGAACTCTTGCTGGAGTTTGGCCGTGGCCGCTTTGGCGGGCTCGGAGTCGCGCATCAGACGGTCCACATTGACAGCGCCCACGCGCAGATCTTGGGCTTGGACCGGCATGCAAGCCAAGGCAAAGACCAAACCAGCGGCCAACAAGGGTTTAAGCATGGAGTTCATTAGAACGATGTCCCGATTTGAAATTGAAAAGTCTGAAGGCGATCGCCTTCCTTTTTGAGTATGGGCTTGGCCCAAGCAAAACGCAACGGTCCGACCGGTGAAATCCAGCTCAAACCCAGACCCACCGACGAGCGAAACTCGTCAGATCCGAAAGCTTGTCTGACGCCATTTTCTTCGCCCAAGACGGTGCCCAAATCATAAAACCCGAACAAGCGAAGGGTTCTGTCGTTGCCAGCACCCGGGAAGGGGGTGATGAATTCGGCATTGAACTGGACTTTGCGGTCGCCACCCAGGTTGATGAAGTTGTTCGTTTCTTGGCCGTTGACATCCAAGGTGTTGGATCGCCCGCCGAACGAGCCTTGCTCAAATCCGCGGACCGAACCCAGACCACCACCAGAAAAATTCTTGAACAGCGGGAACGCTTTACCGCTGGAGCCCTGACCCCAACCCAATTCGGTGTTGAAGGCCAAGGTGTATTTTTTGCTCAACGGGATGTACTGTTGGAATTGGTAACTGGTTTTCAGGTAACGCACATCACCGGCCACACTCCATTCGGCGTTGAGTCGCTGCAAACGCCCATCACTGGGCACCAAAGCGCTGTCACGAGAATCGCGCCCCCAACCCAAGGTCAAAGGCAAGGCTGTGCTCCGATTACCGAATTCTTCGGTGTAATCCCTGTAGGCAACGGGCAAACCCGTCGTGGTGTTGATTTCAATTTGGGTTTGTTCAGCGCCCGCGCCCAAAAAGATGGTGTCGCTCTCACTCAAGGGAACGCCAAAGCGCACCGCAGCCCGTGGTGTGATCAAACGATAGCCCTGACCTTGTGTATTCAATGGGCTGCTGGTGGTGTAAGACAAATCGAAGGTGCGCGAAACGCCATCGGCCGTGAAATAGGGGTTGGTGGTGCTGAGCACCGCCTGTTCATTGAAGTCGCTGGTGTTGATGTCCAAGGCCAAATAGTTGCCCGTGCCGAACACGTTCTCTTGGCGAATACCCGCCACAAACGAGAGCTTCTCGGATTGTGAGTAGCCCGCGCCCAAGGACAAATTGCCCGTGGGTTTCTCCACCACGGTCAAGGTCAGGTCCACTTGATCGTTGGTGCCGGGCACGGGTTCGGTGTCCACCGAGACTTCGGTAAAAAAGCCCAAGCGGTCGACACGGTCACGCGAGCGTCGAATGCGGTCTCCGTCGTACCAAGCCGCTTCAAGTTGGCGAAACTCGCGACGAACCACTTCGTCACGCGTTTTGTTGTTGCCCGCCACGTTGATTTTGCGCACATACACCCGGCGCTGGGGTTGGGCTTGCAGAACGAAAACCACGCGGTTGCTTGAGCGATCGATGCGCGGTGTGGCTTGAACTTGAGCGAATGCGTAACCGAAATTGGCGTAATGTTCGGTGAAGGCCTTGACGGTTTGTGACACGTCTTCGTCGTTGTAAGCCTGACCCACGCGAAGCGCGACCATCGACTTGAACTCGTCGTCCTTGCCCAAAAAGTCGCCTTGCAACTCCACGGCAGAAACGACAAACCGGTTGCCTTCGGTGATGTTGACGGTCAGCTCCATCTCGCTTTTGTTGGTCGAAATGGCCACCTGGGTGGAGTCGATGCGAAACTCCAAAAAGCCTCGGCTCAAATAATAGGAGCGCAAGGTTTCCAGGTCTGCGTTGAGCTTGGCGCGCGAGTAACGGTTGGCTTTGGTGTACCAACTCAGCCAGCCTCCCGTGTCCAAATTGAAGAGGTCTCGAAGCGTCCGTTCTGAAAATGCCTGAGCGCCGACGATGCGAATGGCCTCAATTTTGGCCACATCACCCTCGACCACACTGAAATTCAGGTTGACGCGGTTGCGCTCGGCTGGGGTCACGGTGGTGACCACTTGAGCCGCGTACATGCTGCGGTTGAGGTATTGGCGCTTGAGTTCTTGTTCAGCGCGATCGGCCAAGGATTTGTCGAACGCACGGCCTTCGGCCAAACCGATGTCGCGCAAGGCCTTCTTCAAGACCTCGGCGTCGAACTCTTTGATGCCCGAGAAAGTGACATCGGCCACACTGGGGCGCTCCTGTAGGGTGATGACCAGCACATTACCCTCGATTTGCAAGCCGACATCGGCAAACAAACCCAGGCCAAACAAGGACCGGATGGCGGCGGTGCCTTTGTCATCGGTGAAGGTGTCGCCGATGCGAAAGGGCAAGGACGCAAACACAGTGCCGGGCTCGATGCGCTGCAAACCTTCAACCCGAATGTCTTTCAAGGCGAAAGGCTCAACCGCCCAAGACGGCAAAGCCACCAAAGCACCCATCAACCAAGATGCGCGCCAAGCACAGCCGAAGGCGTTTTTTTGAAATTTCATGAGGTCGTTTGTTCAGCCCAAGAGTCGGGCTACATCGTTAAACAAGGCCACGGACATCAAGGCCAACAAGGCCAACACCCCCATGCGCTGCAAGCGTTCTAACCACGCCATCGAGACCGCACGGCCAGTGACAGCCTCCCAAAGATAATACATCAGGTGTCCGCCATCGAGCATTGGCAAAGGCAGCAAATTGAGCACCCCCAAGCTCACGCTGACAAGGGCAACAAACACCAAATACGCGCTCAATCCCAAGATCGCCGACTGGCCTGCGTAATCGGCGATCGTCAACGGCCCGCTCAAGTTTTTCAGCGACGCCTCGCCGATGAGCATGCGGCCAAACATTTGCAAGCTCATCCAGGACACGTCCCAAGTGCGCTCCAGCCCTCGGACCAGTCCCGACCACAAGCCGTGGCTGACCCACACGGTCTGCGAAGGTGCGCCAATGTAGGCTTGGATGCGCCCGCGTGGGGGCACCACCGTGTTGTCCACCTCGGGCGTCACGGACAGGGTCATGGTCACCCCTGCACGCTCCACACGCCAGCGCTGAGGCGCGTTGACCGTTGCACCCCCAGCGTCAACACGTCGGATGCGCTGACGCAAATCTTGTGCGTCTTGCACCGGTGAATCGTTGACCGAGAGGACCCGATCGCCTTCACGCAAACCGGCTTGATCCCCGGCACCGCCGGCCACCAAGGAACCGATCACAGGCTCACTCCAAGGAGCCTCGATACCGATGCGCTCAAACAAGCGAGCATCGGCCTCACGGGCTTGCAAAGACGCCAGAGGCAACAAGATCTCCTGCGCCGTGGCGCTGGGGCTGCTGCCCACCCACAAACGCAGGTCGTGCCCATTCAAAGCCGCTTGGGTCAAAGCCCAACGCAAATCGCCAAAAGACGCCACCGCTTGAGCCGGCTCTTCACCCACCGCGACTTGCTGCACCCATTGACCGCTGCGCAAACCAGCTTCTTGGGCCAGGGAAGCTGCCGGTGGCGAAGACAGCTGCGCCACCGACTGCGCCTGCCCCATCCAAGCCACGGCCGAATACAGGACCACGGCGGTCAGCAAATTGGCCATCGGCCCAGCCACCACGATCAAAGCACGGTTGCGCAAACGTTGCCGGTTGAAGGCCAGGTGTTGCTGGTCCGCGGGTACAGGACCTTCGCGCTCATCGAGCATGCGCACATACCCACCCAAAGGCAAAGCACACAAGACAAACTCGGTGGCGTCGGGGTGACGCTGCCAGCGCAGCAAGGGTTTGCCAAACCCGATGGAAAAACGCAGCACCTTGACACCGCAGGCCACGGCCACGCGGTAGTGACCATATTCGTGGATGACGATCAAGCCACCGACCGCCAAAATGAAGGCCAGCAAAGTGATCATGTCAACGCAACCATTGGGAGACGCAGGACTCGGCCACGCGACGCGCGTCAGCATCCAAGGCCATGAGCTCATCCACACCGCCCGTGACCTTGGGCAACACAGCCGCTAGGGTTTGCTCATTGACCGCGTGGATGCGATCAAAGCGCAGGCCCCGATCCAGAAATGCGGCGACGGCCACTTCGTTGGCCGCGTTGAGCACCGCGGTCGTGCCCAAGGGCCCAGCCAAAGCCTGCCAAGCCAAGCCCAAGCCCGGGAAAAGATCGGGATTGGGCGCCTCAAAGGTCAGGGCTTTCAAGGTGGAGAAGTCCAAGCCTTGGGCGCCCGACTCGATGCGCTCGGGCCAAGAGAGGCCGTAAGCGATTGGCACCCGCATATCGGGCGTGCCCAGTTGGGCCACGACCGAACGGTCGCGGAACTCCACCATGGAATGGATCACGCTTTGTGGGTGAATCACCACCTCAACCTGCTCGGGCGCCATGGCAAACAAGTGGTGCGCCTCGATCACCTCCAAGGCTTTGTTCATCATGGTGGCGGAATCGACCGAGATCTTGCGACCCATGCTCCAGTTGGGGTGGGCGCAAGCCTCTTGAGGCGTGACCTGGGACAGGGTCTTGGGGTCGCGTGTTCGAAACGGACCGCCCGATGCCGTGAGAATGATCTTGTTCACGCGGTGGGACCACGTGCTCGGGTCTTCGGGCAAAGACTGAAACACCGCCGAGTGCTCGCTGTCGATTGGCAGCAACACGCCGCCGCCCTCACGAACGGCCTGCATGAACATGGAGCCACCCACAACGATGGCTTCTTTGTTGGCCAGCAGCAAGCGTTTGCCAGCGCGAGCCGCTGCGAGACTGGGTGCCAAACCCGCGGCCCCCACGATGGCCGCCATCACCACTTGGACATCGGCGTGGGCGCTGACCTCGCACAGGGCCTCTTCACCGGCCAAGACCTCAACGGCCAGTCCCTCGGCTTTGACGCGCTGGGCCAAGGCCTGCGCGGCATCGGGCCGGGACATGACCGCGTAACGAGGGGCAAATGCACGGCACTGGTCCAGCATCGCCTCCACTTGGCTCAATGCCGTCAGGGCAAAGATGCGAAATCGCTCGGGGTGCCGAGAAACGACGTCCAAGGTGTTCGAACCGATCGAACCGGTGGACCCCAAAACGGTGAGTGTTGTCGTGTTCATCATTGCCTCACAAACTCACCAGCATCATGGCCAGTGGTAAGACAGGCAGCAGCGCATCCACCCGATCGAGAACGCCGCCATGGCCTGGGAGCAAACCGCTGGAGTCTTTCATGCCCGCGCTGCGCTTGACCAAGGACTCCAACAAATCACCCACCACCGCCATGGTGGTCAAAAACACCAAGGCCAGCAGGGCCAGACCGGGCCCCAAAGCCCACAAGCGGGCAAACAAACTGGGGCTGCTCGGCGGGCTCATCGACTCCCACAGCAACCAAGCCGAGGACATCAACAAGACGCCCACCATGCCAGAGAAAGCGCCGGCCCAGGTTTTACCGGGACTCACCGCTGGCGCCAATTTGCGACGACCCCACCGCTTACCCCCAAAATAGGCCGCCACGTCGGCGGTCCAAACCAAGGACAAAATCGACAGCAGGAACACCCAGCCCTGCAATCGCGCCTGCCAGAGGGCCGCGCCAGCCAACACGATCAGCACCAAACCCAAACCGTGGCGCAGCGCCGATGGCCACTCCAGCCAAGCGTTCACGCCACGCGCCAACATCCACACCGACAGCAGGACCCAAGCGGCCGCGGCGAACAACCAAACCAAGGGCCACGGCAAGTCCAAACCACGCCACATCAGCACCGCCAAGGCGATCGCCACAGCCAAGCCTGAGACGACGCAGCGCCCAGCCAGCGCGCCTTGCATGCGCGCCCACTCCCAACCCGCGGCAGCGATCAGGACCAAGGTCAAGAGCGCAAAAAACCACGGCGATGGATGCACCAAGGCCGGCAAAAAGACGGCCAAGAGCACGGCGGCGGTGATGATGCGTTGTTTAAGCATGGGGCTGGCGCTCGTGCTCGACTTGCTCGGATGTTTTACCAAACCGGCGTTCGCGTTGGGCGAAGTCGTTCAAGGCCTCGTCCAATGCTTGGGGACCAAAGTCGGGCCACAACACGTCGGAGAAATAAAACTCACTGTACGCACTTTGCCACAACAAAAAATTGCTGATGCGCCGCTCACCACCCGTGCGAATCACCAAATCGGGGTCTCCCACATGGGCCAAGGCGGTGTGGGCATTCAGGCCCTCTTCCGTGATCGGCTGCCCCAGCTCGGCCAAACGCAGCGCTGCATCCACGATGTCCCAGCGACCACCGTAGTTGAAGCAGACGTTGAGCACCAACCGTTGGTTGCTGGCCGAGGCGTCTTCGGCGTCCTGCAAGGCCTGCACGATGCGTGGCGACAAGCCCTGTTTTTTGCCTGGGAAATGCAATTGCAAGCCGTTGGCTTGGAGCTGAGGCACCTCCCGGGTCAGGGCCAGGGCCAGCAGCTCCATCAGTGCGCTCACCTCGTCGGCCGGCCGAAGCCAGTTCTCCGACGAAAAAGCAAACACCGTCAACACACCGATGCCACGGTCCAGGCAATGCCGAACCGTTTTTCGCAAAGCTTCAACGCCCTGTTTGTGCCCAGCCACCCGAGGTAAAAACCGCTTTTTGGCCCAGCGACCGTTGCCATCCATGACGATGGCGACGTGGCGCGGCAAATCGGGTGGAGGCGTTGTCGACATAGGGTGGCTCAAACGGCCAAGATGTCTTGTTCTTTGGAGGCCACCAAACGGTCGACCTCTGAGATCATGCGGTCGGTCAATTTTTGAATGTCTTCTTGCGAGCGACGCTCATCGTCCTCAGAGGCCAGCTTGTCTTTGACCAGCTTTTTGATGGCCTCGTTGGCATCGCGGCGTTGGTTGCGCACGATGATTTTGGCGTTTTCACCCTCGCCACGAACGACCTTGGTGAGCTCTTTGCGACGCTCTTCGGTCATGGCTGGCATTGGGACACGAATCAAATCACCTTGTGACGAGGGGTTCAAACCCAAATCGGATTCGCGAATCGCTTTTTCAATCTTCGCGCTCATGCCTTTTTCCCAAGGCGCCACGCCGATGGTGCGCGAGTCAAGCAGGGTCAGGTTGGCCACTTGAGACAAGGGCACCATGGATCCGTAATAGTCGACCTGAACCACATCCAGCAAGGCCGGGTTGGGGCGACCCGTTCGCACGCGGCTCAAACTGTTCTTGAACACTTCGATGGATTGCAGCATTTTGTGCTCTGCACCAGCGCGAATTTCTTCAATGCTCATACCAACTCCTGAAATGAAAACACCAACCCATGAGGGTCAGACATGCACCAAAGTGCCTTCATCGGCACCCATCACAACGCTGCGCAAGGCGCCGGGTTTGAAAATCGAAAACACCTTGACGGGCAGCTTTTGATCGCGACACAAGGCAAAAGCCGTGGCGTCCATGACTTGCAAATTTTTGACCATGGCTTCATCGAAACTGATGCTGCTATAACGGGTGGCGCTGGGGTCGAGCTTGGGGTCGGCGGTGTAAACACCATCGACCTTGGTGGCCTTGAGCACCACCTCAGCACCCATTTCAGCACCGCGAAGCGCTGCGGCGGTGTCGGTGGTGAAGAAGGGGTTGCCCGTACCGGCCGCAAAAATCACCACCTTACCTTCTTCAAGGTACTGCAAGGCTTTGGGGCGCACATAGGGCTCAACCACTTGATCGATGCCAATGGCCGACATCACGCGTGCGGTCAAACCCGCTTTGTCCATGGCATCGGCCAAGGCCAAGGCGTTCATGACCGTGGCCAACATGCCCATGTAATCGGCCGTGGCACGGTCCATGCCGACCGAGCCCCCCGCCACACCACGAAAAATATTGCCCCCACCAATGACCACCGCCACTTGGACACCCAAGCGCGTGACCTCGGCCACCTCTTCAACCATGCGGACAATGGTGGCGCGGTTGATGCCGAACGCATCATCGCCCATCAGGGCTTCACCAGAGAGTTTGAGCAAGATTCGTTTGTAGGCTGGCATGTGATCCCCTGAGATTGAAAAAACCGTGCACGGATGCAAGTGTATCGACTGCACACACAACAAAGGGCCTTTCGGCCCCCTGTCGTGTTGTCGTTCAGACCCCGATCAAGCCCCTTTGGCAGCGGCCACCTGGGCAGCCACTTCGGCAGCGAAATCGTCGACCTTTTTCTCAATACCCTCACCCACCACGAACATGGTGAAACCTTTGACGGTGGTGCTGGTGGCCTTGAGCATTTGTTCAACGGTCTGTTTGTCGTTCTTGACGAAAGTTTGGTTGAACAAAGACACCTCTTTGAGGTATTTCTGGACCGAACCTTCGATCATCTTGGCGGCGATGTCGGCGGGCTTACCCGACTCGACGGCCTTGGCTGCCGCCACCGATCGCTCTTTTTCGACCAATTCAGCGGGCACCTCGGCACTGGACAGCGACACGGGCTTCATGGCGGCGATGTGCATCGCAGTGTCTTTGGCGGCGACGTCGCTGCCCTCAAATTCGACCATCACACCGATGCGAACGCCGTGGAGGTAGTGTGCCAACTGGCCGCCACCGCTGTAGCGCTTGAAGCGGCGAATGGTCATGTTTTCACCGATTTTGCCGATCAGGCCTTTGCGTACGTCTTCCACGGTGGGGCCGAAGCTCTCCATGGACAAAGGCAAAGCAGACAAGGCGTCCACGTTGGCTGGGTTGTTCTTGACGACCAACTGGGCCACGTGGTTACAAAAAGCCATGAACAGGTCGTTTTTAGAAACAAAGTCGGTTTCGCAATTGACTTCGACCAAGGCACCGTTCTTGCCATCGATGGCACTGACGATCACGCCTTCAGCGGTCACGCGGCTGGCGGCTTTGCCGGCTTTGTTGCCCAGCTTGACGCGCAAGATTTCTTCGGCCTTGTCCATGTCGCCATTGGCTTCGGTCAGGGCTTTTTTGCACTCCATCATGGGCGCATCGGTTTTGGCGCGCAGATCGGCGACCATGCTTGCTGTAATTGCCATTTTCAGTTCTCCAAGACCCCCGAGGGGTCAAAACACAAATTGATGCGGGACTGCAGCCCCTGCAGTTGTGAAAAAGGGGCTACTGGAGCCCCTTGATCGATGGGTGCCCAAATTAGGCTGCAGAGTCGACTTCGACGAACTCGTCGTTACCTTCGGCCACAGCCGAAACCACGGTGTTGACGGCGTTGGCACGGCCTTCGAGGATCGCATCAGCGATGCCACGGGCGTACAAAGCCACGGCTTTGGCCGAGTCGTCGTTACCGGGGATGATGTAGTCCACGCCTTCGGGCGAGTGGTTGGTATCGACCACACCGACCAATGGGATGCCCAGCTTTTTGGCTTCGAGGACGGCGATCTTGTGGAAACCGACGTCGATCACGAAGATGGCATCGGGCAAGGCGTTCATGTCTTGAATGCCACCGATGTCTTTTTCGAGCTTTTCCATCTCACGGGAGAAGGTCAGTTGCTCTTTTTTGGTCATGGCGTCCAGACCAGCTTCTTTTTGCGCTTGCATCTCTTTCAGGCGCTTGATCGAGGTTTTGACCGTTTTGAAGTTGGTCAGCATGCCGCCGAGCCAACGCTGGTCCACGAAAGGCACGCCAGCACGGCGGGCTTCTTGTGCCACGATGTCGCGCGACTGGCGCTTGGTACCGACCATCAGGATGGTGCCGCGGTTGGCGCTGAGTTGGCGCACGTACTTGGCGGCCTCTTCGAACATCGGCAAGGTCTTTTCGAGGTTGACGATGTGAATTTTGTTGCGGTGACCGAAGATGAACGGGGCCATCTTGGGGTTCCAGAAGCGGGTTTGGTGACCAAAGTGGACACCAGCTTCCAGCATTTCGCGCATTGAAACGGACATGATTTTGACTTTCAAAAGGTTGGTTCTTAAAGCCGACCCTGACTGCTGGCCTGCCCTTTGGGGCAACACCATCAGCACCTGTTGGGGCCGGTTTGCGATTTCGCCGGGCGGGTCCATGCGTCAGAAAAACGCATCAGACCAGCCAAGCCAATCGATTATAGCAGTGACAATAGGGGGATGCGCTCGTTGAACCCACCCACCACACTTGCCCACGCTCCCCACGCAGGGGTACTGACATGAACATCGCCATCATCGGTGCTGGCGTGACCGGCGTCACACTCGCCCATGCCCTGTTGCAGGACGGTCACCACGTCCACGTTTTTGAACAACGCCAAACGGCCGCCGAAGAAGCCAGCTATGCCTGCGGCGGGCTGTTGTCGGCAGGTTGGTCCAGTCCGCTGGCCGCGCCCGGCATGGTCTGGGACATGCTCTATCCCGGATCTTCCCCCACGGCCATTCGAATGGGTCAATGGCCCCGCCCCACCGACGCGGCTTGGTTGCTGCGCTGGTGGATGCACACCGGCAAAAAAGCCCACGCGGCCCAACAAGGCGCTGCCTTGGCCTTGACCCAGCTCAGCCTTCGCGAGTTGGCACGAACGAACGCTGATCTGGGCTTGGAATACGAAACCACCGAGGGTCTGACCGTGTTGGTGCGCAGCGCGCACGACCGGGAGCGCTTAGACCCATACCTGCAATGGCTTGAGGCATCGAACGTGCCGCACCAAGTTGGCGATGCGACCTTTGGCTTGAGCAAAGAACCCGCCTTGAACCCACAAACCCCGCTCCACACCGCCATTCACTTGCCCAGGGACGGTGTGGGCAATTGCCGCCAATTCACCGGGGCACTCAAACAGGTCGTGCAAGAACGCGGTGCCGAATTTTCATTTGGGCACACCGTGCGCGCCATCCGCCCCACCGATACAGGCGTTGAGTTGGATGTGCAGGCACAGAAAAAAACCAGCCTCACGTCGTTGACGTTTGACACGGTGGTGCTGTGCTCGGGCGTGGCCAGTTTGGGCTTGCTCAAACCGTTGAACATCCAGCTTCCGCTGAACCAGCTGCGCTCGCACTCGCTCAGCGCCAACCTGCGCGACCCCATGGACGCCCCGCGTTCCGGCGTGGTGGACAGTTTGCACAACATTGGCATCACACGGTTGGGCCAACGCGTTCGCATCACAGGCGGCCAAGCGCTCGGCAGTGCAAGCGCTGCTCAACACAAAGGTGTGCTCAAACAGCTCTACGCCGCTTTGTTTGATTGGTTTCCGGGGGCCGCCCACATGAGCAGCGTGCAGACTTGGTCAGGACAAACCCCCGTCCTACCCGATGGCCTACCCGTCTTGGGTGCCACCGCCCTGCCTGGCGTGTGGCTCAACATCGGCCATGGCCTGCGCGGTTGGAGCTTGGCCAGTGGTAGCGCCCGGGTACTGGCCGACCAACTCGTGCAACGCGACACAGGAATCGATGCACAAGCCTTCAGCGCACAGCGCTGGCACAAAGCTCCTTAACAGGTCAAGCTGGTGTCTCAGCCGATCAGCATCAGGCCAATTTGCAGCAGTAGCACCAGCACCAGCACCGACAGATCAACGCCACCGATCAGCGGCACCCAACGGCGAATGGGGCGCAAAAAGGGGCCGCACAATCGGTCCAAGGTGCCGAGCACCGGCGAGTCTGATCGGGTCCAGGACAGCACCGCGTAGGCCAAGATCATGAACATCAAACCTTGCAAAGCCGTGCGCAGCAAAAATTTCAAGGCCATGGCCAAGATGGCCAACCACAACGTGATGGGCGAGGACACCGAGGCACCCGAACCGAGGCTGATCATCAACCACAAGCCGCCATAGGCCAGACACAGCAGCACGGCGGCCATCCAGCTGCCCCAATCGGCTTGGGATTGGAGCACCCGGCGCGGCAGAATCCTTCTCACGGGCTTGACCAGCCAATCGGTGACGGCCATGGCGAACAAGCCGGGCTGCTGCGTGAGTTTGATTTGCTGCTGGTTCATCCACACGCGAAGCAAGGCCGCAGCCACCAAAATAAAAAACACCGTGTCCAACACAAAAAAAACGATCCGCATGGTCAATTCCGAGTCTTTGAGGTCGCGTATTGTCCTACGAAGGTGGTGTCGCCCGGCCGTCAACGGCGCGGTTTTTTGACCTTGGCACCTGAGGGTTTGGCCGGCCGGTCCGTACCCTTGGCTTTGCTGGACTTGCTGGGTTTGCCCGAGGTCGCAGCACGCGGTTTGCGCGAACGCGAAGCGTCTGCAGCCGTTGGCTCGTCTTTGCTCGGTGACGACTTGGTGCCCGCCTTTCGGGGTGGTGCCAACTCTCCATCGGTGACCAAGCGAAAATCGATGCGTCGCCCGTCCAAATCGACCCGGCTGACCTGCACATCCACGCGTGAGCCCAAGGCATAACGGATGCCCGTGCGCTCACCGCGCAACTCTTGGCGCACCTCATCAAAACGGAAATACTCACCGCCGAGCTCGGTGATGTGCACCAAACCCTCGACGTACATCGCGTCGAGCGTGACGAACAAACCGAAACTGGTGGCCGAGGTCACCACGCCGCTGAACTGTTCTCCCAAATGCTCACGCATGTACTTGCACTTGAGCCAAGCTTCAACATCACGACTCGCTTCATCGGCGCGCCGCTCATTGGCGCTGCAGTGCAGGCCAGCAGCTTGCCAAGCCAAGCTATCGACCGAGGGCTTTTTCACTGGCTTACCGGTCGGCGGCTTGACGCGACTGGCCAAACGCTTGCTCAGCTTGGCATGGGCCTCGCCGGGCGTGGGCAACGCCGGCAACTGGTAGCGCTGGCTGAGCAAAATGGCTTTGATCACACGGTGCACCAACAAGTCGGGGTAACGCCGGATGGGGCTGGTGAAATGGGTGTAAGCCTCAAACGCCAAACCAAAGTGCCCATTGTTCTCGGGCGTGTAAATGGCTTGCTGCATGGAGCGCAACAACATCGAGTGGATTTGTTGCGCTTCGGGACGGTCTTTGGTGGCGGCGGCAATGGTTTGGAATTCGCGCGGATGCGGCTTGTCGCTGATGCCTTGCATCACACCCATGGCCTTGAGGTAGTTGCGCAAGGTCTCGAGCTTTTCGGGCGTGGGGCCTTCGTGCACGCGGAACAAGCCCACGTGTTTGCCTTGACCGATAAAGTCGGCGGAACACACGTTGGCCGCGAGCATGGCTTCTTCGATCAGTTTGTGCGCTTCGTTGCGAGTGCGGGGCACGATTTTCTCGATACGCCCGGCCTCATCACACACGATTTGGGTTTCGGTGGTTTCAAAATCCACGGCTCCGCGCACCTGACGCGCAGCCAACAAGGCTCGGTAGACCTCGTGCAAGTGCAGCAGGTGCGGCACTACGCCTTTTCGGTGCTGCGCTTCGGGACCACGGGTGTTGGACAAAATCGCCGCGACCTCGGTGTAGGTCAAGCGCGCATGGCTGAACATCACCGCCGGGTAAAACTGGTAGGCGTGGACATCGCCTTTGGCGGTGACCAGCATGTCGCAGACCATGCAAAGGCGCTCAACGCCGGGGTTGAGCGAACACAAACCATTGGAAAGTTTTTCCGGCAGCATGGGGATCACACGGCGCGGGAAATACACCGAGGTGGCGCGATCGTAAGCGTCCACATCAATGGCCGAGCCGGTCTGAACGTAGTGACTGACATCGGCAATGGCCACGAGCAAACGGTAGCCTTTGCCACGACCGACCTTGGTCGGTTCGCAATACACCGCATCGTCAAAGTCACGGGCGTCTTCGCCGTCGATGGTGACCAATGGAACGTCGCGCAAGTCCACGCGTTGGTGGTAGTCGCTGCTGCGCACATGGTCGGGTAAGGTGCGTGCTTGGGCCAAAGCCGCATCAGAGAACACATGTGGCACACTGTACTTGCGCACAGCGATCTCAATTTCCATGCCCGGGTCGTCGATTTCTCCAAGCACTTCTTTGACTCGGCCGACCGGTTGGCCATACAAGGCCGGTGGCTCTGTCAACTCAACCACCACCACTTGGCCCGCTTTGGCGGCACCAATGCCCGACTTGGGCACCAGCACATCTTGGCCGTAACGTTTGTCTTCAGGGGCCACCAGCCAAATGCCACTTTCTTGCAGCAAGCGGCCGATGATGGGGCTGTTAGACCTCTCCACAATTTCGGTGACGCGACCTTCGGGTCGGCCCTTGCGGTCTTGGCGAACGATGCGGACCTTGACGCGGTCTTTGTGCAAAACCGCTCGCATCTCATTGGAGGGCAAGTAGATGTCGGCTTGCCCGTCATCACACACCACAAAGCCATGTCCATCGCGGTGACCCGAGACGGTACCTTCAATTTCTGCCATCAGGCTGCTGTTTTGAATCACTTTATCTGCTAAAATTTTGTTTTTCCTGAAATGCCCAGGTGGCGGAATTGGTAGACGCACTAGTTTCAGGTACTAGCGCTGAGAGGCGTGGAGGTTCGAGTCCTCTCCTGGGCACCAATCATAAAGGCTTGCACGATGTGCAGGCCTTTATTTTATTGTGGTGCACAGTCCCACAGTAACACGCGAACGTGTCAAATGGGCTGCGCCACCAAATCGTGGCCTTCGGTGCCGACAATGCGCGCCGAAGTGAACTCACCCACCTTCAAGATTTTGCTGATCTTTTGGGGTGGCAACAAACGCACCACGCCATCGATCTCCGGCGCATCGGCGTAGGAGCGACCCACCCCACCTTTTTTGCCCAAACCCGGCGCGTGGTCGACCAAGACCTGCATGGTCGCGCCGATGCGGCGTTTCAAACGCTCGGTCGAGACAGACTCAGCGACGGCCATGAAGCGCGCTTGACGCTCTTCGCGCAGTGCTTGCGGCACGGGGTTGGCCAGCTCGTTGGCTGCGGCTCCCTGCACGGGCGAATACGCAAAGCAACCGGCTCGGTCAATGCCCGCCTCGGCCACAAAATCCAAGAGGTGCTGAAACTCGGCTTCGGTCTCGCCAGGGAAGCCCGCGATGAAGGTGCTGCGCACCACCAATTCAGGACACATCTCGCGCCAACGCGCGATGCGCTCCAAGTTTTTCTCACCGCTGGCCGGGCGCTTCATGCGTTTGAGCACATCGGGGTGGCTGTGCTGCAGCGGCACATCGAGGTAGGGCAAGCACAAGCCTTCGTTCATCAAGGGAATGATGTCGTCAACGTGCGGATAGGGATAGACGTAATGCAGGCGCACCCAAGCGCCGTAGGCCTTGCCCAACTCGCCCAAGCTGCGCACCAAATCAAACAGTTTGGACTTGACCGGTTTGCCGTCCCAAAAGCCGGTGCGGTATTGAATGTCCACGCCATAGGCCGAGGTGTCTTGGCTGACCACCAAGAGCTCCTTGACGCCCGCTTCAAACAGCTTGCGTGCCTCACCCAGGACATCGCCAATGGGTCGGCTGACCAAGTCACCGCGCATGGAAGGGATGATGCAGAAGGTGCAGCGGTGGTTGCAGCCTTCGCTGATCTTGAGGTAGGCGTAATGGCGCGGTGTTAGCTTGATGCCTTGGGGCGGTATCAGGTCCACAAACGGGTCGTGGGGTTTGGGCAGGTGCAGGTGCACCGCGGCCATGACCTCGTCGGTGGCGTGCGGTCCGGTGACGGCCAAGACACTGGGGTGCATCTGTCGCACCAGGTTGTCCCCGCCCACGCCGGCTCGCGCGCCCAAACAACCGGTCACGATGACCTTGCCGTTTTCGGCCAAGGCCTCACCGATGGTGTCCAAGCTTTCTTTGACGGCGTCGTCAATGAAACCGCAGGTGTTGACGATCACCAGATCGGCACCGGCAAAGGTTTTGGAGGTTTGGTAACCCTCGGCGCTGAGCTGCGTGAGGATGAGTTCGGAGTCGGTCAAAGCCTTGGGGCAGCCCAGGCTGACAAAGCCCACTTTGGGGGGCTGCTGGATAACGGTGGTTTCGGTCATGAGCGCATTGTCTCAGACCCAAGGCCAGCCTTCAGCGTTTGAGGCCCAAAGCCGCCAACATGGCTTCGCTGTTTTTGTTCATCTGCTCTTGCATCTTCACAAAAGCCGCACTGGACTGGTCCATGTAGCTGCCGACCATGCCCTGCATGACGGGCGACTGCGAGACCATGAACTGCTGCCACATCTCAGGCGTCAGACCATTGGTTTTCTGCGAGAGCTTGTCTTGTATGTCCATGAAAATCTGCACGTTCTTCTCGAGGTAAGAGCCCATGAAGTCTTGCATGGTGTGACCGTAGAAGCGAATGATGTTGGCCAAGACCTGTTCGGTGAACATGGGAGCACCCGCCGTCTCTTCTTCCAAAATGATTTGTAACAAGATGCTGCGCGTGAGGTCTTCGTTGGTTTTGGCGTCGCGAACGACAAAGCTCGCGGCGGACATCACCAGGGTCTTCACCTCGGTCAAGGTGATGTAAGTGGAGGTTTGGGTGTCGTACAAGCGCCGGTTGGGGTACTTCTTGATGACGCGAAGCGATTCGCTGGGCGCGGTGGGGGGAACGGTTTTGGGCACGGTCATCTTTCGGTGTGAGCCACTTAAAGGTGGCATGCGGTTGCCTGCATTCTAGGCACGCCAGCTTACAAGCAAAACCCCAAAAAGCACCAAAAAAAAGCCACCCCGAAGGGTGACTTTTAAGCAGCGAAGATCGCGAAGGATCAGCGAATCACGGACAAGGTGGTGCGCTCACCGCCCTTGTAGGTCATCAGCGTCAAAGCGCCGTTCTTGATGTCGCCTTTTTCGTCAAAAGCGATGTT
>Ga0315907_10002058_pt1 | contig 26118 bp, 16 predicted proteins | sample LakEriMetagenome_3_FD_203525 | JGI IMG/M metagenome (GOLD analysis project Ga0315907, IMG submission 203525) | Freshwater fungal communities from buoy surface, Lake Erie, Ohio, United States - Buoy 12 MA123 | ecosystem: Environmental > Aquatic > Freshwater > Lake > Lake biofilm | place: USA...
TAATATATCTGCTGAACTTTTTGGAGCACAAACTATTGGAGAACCTAACAAAGACAATTTTAAAGCATTTGATGATTTGGAAAAACAGGATATTATTGATTGGTTAAATGCAGTTATGGATATTTCTGCTTTAGAAGAAAATATTGCACAGAAAATTGAATTAATAGAAAATCCAACCACAGTTACTTTACAATTAAAGAATAAAATATAAAATTAAATCAAATGGATATAAGAAAAATATCAATCGGACCTGACTATAAAAGTGGTGCTATGCACTACATAGTTGGTCAAAAAATATTAGGAGATTCTAACGAAATTCATCTAATTAAATACGATACGAAAAAACAATCTATACAAATTTACATTATTAATCAAAAAAATGAGGTAGTTTTGTGGAAAGAGTTTACCTTTACGGTTCCAATTTCAATCGAATTTAATATAGACTTTTAATGAAATCGCCTTTTTATTTTATAGCTAAGCCTAAAAATGGGAAAAGGTACGACAACACAAAAGACATAGCGGGAATTGAATTTATAATTAGTTCTTCAGAAGAAGACCATAAATTCTCAAACAGATATGCTGAGGTTGTAGAAGTACCATTAGGTTATACCGGTCCTATAGAGATAGGAGATACGCTTCTTGTGCATCATAATGCTTTCAAGTATTATAATGATATGAGAGGTCGTCAAAAAAGTGGTAAGAGTTTTTTTAAAGATGACTTATTCTTTATTGAAACCGACCAATTCTTTATGTATAAGAAAAAAGATAAATGGTTTGCATACGATAGATATTGTTTTGTAAAACCAATTCCTGCAATTGAATCCTACATCAAAAAACCTTTTAAAGAAGAACCATTAATGGGAATAATGATTTATCCAAATGATTACTTATTAAGTCAAGGTATTGATTCGGGAGATACTATATGTTTCAAACCTGATAGCGAATATGAGTTTGATGTTGACGGAGAAAAGATGTACAGAATGTATGACCACCAAATAACTATAAAGCTATGAGTACAAAAGACATAAAACTAAAGATTATAGCAGCAGGACATAAAGCTGTAGAAGAATTAATTAAAGTCGCTGAGGACTCTATATTGGACCCAAATAGCGAAGGAGATGATTTAGCTGCTGACAAGCTAAAAAATGCAGCAGCAACAAAGAAATTAGCGATATTCGATGCATTTGAAATTCTAAATAGAATTGAAGCTGAAAAGGAAAGCATTGAGTTATCTGAAAAAGGTGGAAGTCGAACTGATACAAGACAAGGTTTTGCAGAAAGAAGGTCAAGATAAATTATATACTGTAGTCAATGACTATATTGCTAAAGGAGTTATTTCTAATAAAAATAGAAATAGGTCTTGGGCGTATGGCTATAATGACCAATATGATGTTGTAGTAATATCAAAGACAGGTCAAATTGGAGACATTATTAATATATCAGGTCTTCATATTGCTATACCACCTGCTCCTGAAAAGTGTTTTCAAACAAGTTCAAGTAAAGCTGAACAATATTGGGAAAGACAACCGATACCTAAACCTTTAGAAAAAATACAATCTATATTCCAATGGAATGAAATGCCATCTGATTTTAAAAATAGATGGGTTGATTATATTGAACAAGAGTTTGATTATAGAGAGCAAGGATATTGGTTTATGAATAATGGAGTTAAAACATATATAACCGGCTCTCATTATATGTACTTACAATGGTCAAGTATTGATGTTGGTTATCCTGACTTCCGTGAAGCTAATAGAATCTATTGGTTGTTTTGGGAAGCTTGTAAAGCAGATGAGCGTAGTTTTGGTATGATATACCTTAAAATTAGACGTTCAGGATTCTCTTTTATGTCTTCGTCTGAGGCTGTAAATATAGGAACACTTGCTAAAGATTCAAGGATTGGTATTTTGTCTAAGACAGGAGCCGATGCTAAAAAAATGTTTACAGATAAGGTTGTTCCTATAAATAGTAGACTTCCTTTCTTCTTTAAACCAATTATGGATGGTATGGATAAACCTAAGACAGAGTTAGCATTTAGGGTTCCTGCATCTAAGATTACAAAGAAGAATATGTATGAATCTGATGCTGAAATAATTGAAGGATTAGATACATCAATAGATTGGAAGAATACAGAAGATAACTCTTATGACGGGGAAAAACTTCTATTTTTAGCTCACGATGAGAGCGGTAAGTGGACTAAACCAAATAATATTAAAGAGAATTGGCGAGTAACTAAAACGTGTCTTCGATTAGGGTCTAAAATCATTGGTAAGTGTATGATGGGTTCAACGTCAAATGCTTTATCAAAAGGAGGTCAGAACTATAAAGATATGTATGAGGATTCTAATGTATTAGTTAGAAATGCCAACGGCCAAACTAAATCAGGATTGTATTCTTTATTTATTCCTATGGAATGGAATATGGAGGGATTCATAGATAAATATGGTATGCCTATTTTCTATAAACCTGTTGAACCTATAAAAGGTGTAGATGGTTCTTGGATTAAGAATGGTGCTGTTGATTATTGGGAAGCAGAGGTTGACTCTTTGAAAAATGATGCTGATGCGTTAAATGAGTTCTATCGTCAGTTTCCAAGAACAGAGTCTCACGCATTTAGGGATGAAAGTAAGCAGTCTTTGTTTAACCTTACAAAGATATACCAACAAATAGATTATAATGACTCTCTTATAAAAGAGCATTATATTACAAGAGGTTCTTTTCATTGGCAGGATGGTATTAAAGATACTAAAGTTCTTTTTACTCCCGACAATAAAGGAAGATTCTTAGTTAGTTGGACTCCTGCAAAACACTTGCAAAATAATGTACATATACGAAATGGAGTTAAATATCCGGGGAATGAACATATAGGGTCTTTTGGATGTGACTCTTATGATATATCAGCAGTAGTTGGTGGTAGAGGTTCTAATGGTTCTCTTCACGGACTTACTAAATTCAATATGGATGATGCACCTTCCAATGAGTTTTTCTTGGAGTATATAGCAAGGCCTCAGACAGCTGAGATATTTTTCGAAGAAGTTCTTATGGCTTGTGTATTCTATGGTATGCCTATTTTAATTGAGAACAATAAACCTCGATTACTATACCATTTTAAAAATAGAGGATATAGAGGGTTTTCACTAAATAGACCTGATAAACAATATAATAAATTAACAAAAACAGAACGAGAACTTGGAGGAATACCTAACTCTTCTGAAGATGTTAAACAATCTCACGCTTCTGCGATTGAGTCTTACATCGAGAAACATATAGGTTTTGATATGGCAGGGAATTATAGAGACCCTGACCAAATAGGCAATATGCCTTTTACGAGAACATTAGAAGATTGGGCTAAGTTTGATATAAACGATAGAACAAAATTTGATGCTTCTATTAGTTCAGGATTAGCTATTATGGCTAACCAAAAGCATTTATATATTCCTGAGAAAAAAGATTCAAAAATTATTATTAACTTCGCAAGGTATTCTAATGATGGTTCAACAAGTCAATTAATTAAATGAAAAATATAACAATAGATATTACATCGTCAGTATTTCCAAGTCAGTTAGCTACTGATGCGGAAAAAGCGTCTCCTCAATTTGGTCTACAAGTTGGTCAAGCTATTCAGTACGAATGGTTCAGAAAAGACGGAAATAATTGTAGATATTATAGCCAATGGAGAGAATTTAATAGGTTAAGACTCTATGCGAGAGGAGAACAGCCTATTGCTAAATACAAGAATGAATTAGCTATTGATGGAGATTTATCCTATCTAAATTTAGATTGGACTCCTGTTCCAATTATTTCTAAATTTGTTGATATTGTTGTAAACGGTATGTCGGATAGATTGTTTAAAGTTAAGGCATACGCACAAGATGCAATGTCTCAAGCTAAGAGAAGCAAGTATCAAGAAATGATGGAGTCTCAAGTAGCAGGTAAACAAATCTTATCTCAAATAAAAGAACTTTCAGGAGTTGACCCTTTTGTTATGGACCCTGATAAACTTCCTAATAGTGATGAAGAATTAGCATTATATATGCAGCTTAACTATAAGCCTGCTATTGAGATAGCTGAAGAGGAAGCTATCAATACAATGTTTGACGAAAACCATTATGATAACATTAGAAAGAGACTTGATTATGACGCTACTGTAATTGGTATTGGAATAGCTAAGCACGAATTTCTTCAAGGTTCAGGTGTACAAATTTCTTATGTTGACCCTGCTAATGTTGTTTACTCTTACACAGAAGACCCTTACTTTAGAGATTGTTTCTATTGGGGAGAAATCAAAACGCTTCCTATTACGGAGTTAATGAAGATAGACCCTACTCTAACAAAAGAAGACCTTCAAGAAATTACACAATACAGTCAACAATGGTACGATTATTATAATGTTGCTCAATTTTATGAGAATAGTGTATTCTCAAGAGATACAGCTACATTAATGTATTTCAATTATAAAACTACGAAAAAAATTGTTTACAAGAAAAAAATTCTTGATAGCGGAGTTACTCGTATGATTGAGAAAGATGATACTTTCAACCCTCCTACAGAAATGATGGAAGAAGGTAATTTCGAAAAGATTGAAAAAACAATTGATGTTTGGTACGAAGGAGTTATGGTTATGGGAACCAATATTCTTTTGAAGTGGGAATTATCTAAAAATATGGTAAGACCAAAATCTGCATCTCAACACGCAATACCAAATTATGTTGCTGCGGCACCTCGTATGTATAAAGGAGTAATTGAGTCTTTAGTAAGAAGAATGATTCCTTTTGCAGACCTTATCCAAATAACACATTTAAAACTACAACAAGTAATCAATAGAACAGTTCCTGATGGGGTATTTATTGATGCTGATGGTTTAAATGAAGTTGACTTAGGTACAGGAGCGGCATACAATCCTGAAGACGCATTAAGATTATACTTTCAAACAGGTTCTGTTATTGGTCGTAGTTATACTCAAGATGGAGACTTTAATAACGCAAGAGTTCCTATTACTCAGTTGACTTCTAATTCAGGTGCTTCTAAAACGCAAATGCTTTTAGCTAATTATAATCATTATATGGATATGATTAGAGCTGTAACCGGATTAAATGAAGCAAGAGATGGTTCTACTCCTGACCCTAACTCTTTAGTTGGTGTTCAGAAGTTAGCAGCATTAAATTCAAATACAGCTACAAGACACATATTAGAAGGAAGTTTATTTATTTACAGAACATTAGCTGAGGCTTTAACTTATAGAATTGCAGATATATTAGAATACTCTGATTTCAAAGAAGATTTTATTAATAAGATAGGAAGATTTAATGTTTCTATTTTAAATGATATTAAAGAACTTTATATTTATGATTTTGGTATTTTTATTGAGGTTTCTCCTGATGAAGAACAAAAAGCTCAACTTGAGGCTAATATCCAAATGGCATTGTCTAAAGGAGATATTAATCTTGAAGATGCAATTGATATTCGTGAAATTAAAAACCTTAAACTTGCGAACCAATTATTGAAACTTAAGAGAGTTAAGAAACAAGAGCGTGAAGAGCAAATGAAGATGCAGCAACAAGCTATGACTGCTCAACAACAATTGAAGTCTCAAGAGATGGCAGGCCAAATAGCAGCGGAGAAAATGCAAATAGAACTTCAAACAAAAATGCAGTTAAAACAAGCTGAAATTGCTTTTGACATACAGTTATTAGAAAGAGAAGCTCAAATGAAATCTGACCTTATGGCTCAAGAGTTTAGCTATAATCAGCAATTAAAAGGTATTGAAATTGAAACACTTAGTGCTCGTGAAAAAGAAAAAGAAGATGCTAAATCTAAAAGAATAAGTCAACAAAATACAGAGCAATCAAAGTTAATAAATCAACGTAAAAACAACCTACCTCCGTTGAATTTTGAATCAAATGAGGATAGCTTAGATGGGTTCGACTTAGGAGAATTTGAGCCTCGATAAAATATAAACATTTTTGTTTACATTTGTAAAAAATTAAATCAAATTAAAATTAAATAAAATGGAATTAAAAGTAAGAGCCTTAGACGGTACTGAAGAAAAAGGAGTTGCTCAAGTAGAACAAGAGTTACTTGATAAACACGAGCAGCAGTTTACAGATATTAGTAATCAACAACCGGCTGATGTGCCGCATGTTGAAATGCCACAGGTTGATGCGCCAACTGTTGACGCACCACCCGCATACGATGATAGTTCGGATGAGTTATCAGAAGAAAAAGTTCTTTCATATATTGGTAAAAAATATAATAAAGAAATTAAATCGTTTGACGATTTAATGGCTGAAAGAAAAGAATCAATTGATTTACCTGAAGATGTTGCTACTTATTTAAGATACAAGCAAGAAACGGGTAGAGGAATTGAGGACTTTATGAAGCTAAACAAAGATGTAGATTCTATGGAGCCTGAAACTCTTTTAAGAGAGTATTTTTCTTCAACTCAAGATGGTCTTGATGCAGATGATATAGAAGTTTTAATGGATGACTATAGATATGATGAAGACCTTGATGATGAATCTACAATTAGAAAAATTAAGTTAGAAACCAAAAAGGCTGTTGCCCAAGCTAAGAAGTTTTTTAATTCTCAAAAGGAAAAATACAAAGTGCCACTTGAGTCAAGTGCCCCACTTATTTCTGAAGAAGAAAAAGAAATCTACGAAAGCTATAAGCAATATACCAAAGAGGCTAAGACTATTGAAGAAGAAAACGAGAGAAAAAGAAATTGGTTTGAACAAAAAACCCAAGAAGTTTTCAGTGACGAGTTCAAAGGTTTTGAATTTGCAATTGATGACAAGAAGATTACTTTTAATCCCGCAGACCGAAATGAATTGAAAAAATTACAATCTAATCCTGCAAACTTTGTAAATAAGTTTTTAGATGAGCAAGGTTTAATTAAAGATGCTATCGGTTATCATAAGTCATTAGCTGTAGCTATGAATCCTGAGAAGTTTGCAAGGTTCTTTTATGAACAAGGTAAATCAGATGCTGTTGATGGGACAATGAAGAATATTAAGAATATTCAAATGTCTGAGCGTGTAGCACCTCAAATTACCAAGTCAAATGATGGGGTTCAAGTTAGAGAGGTAAATCCTGATTCGGGAAGGAGCCTAAAAATCCGAAGCATTAAAAAATTGTAAAACTTTAAATTAAAAAAAAATGGCAAGTGCTTTATTAAACAATCCTACTTTTGCTTTACAGCCAAGTGCTGAGCAAGTAGCTTTACAGACAAACTATATTACTAACTTCAACTTCTTGAATCAGTATCTTCCTGATACTTATGAGAAAGAATTTGAGCGTTATGGTAATAGAACCATCGCATCATTCTTAAGAATGGTAGGTGCTGAGATGCCTTCTAACTCTGACCAAATTAAATGGGCAGAACAAGGTCGTCTACACATTAAATACACTAACTGTACTTCAGCTGCTGCTGCAGGTTCAGGTACAGCAACTTTCACAGTAGCTGACTCAGGTGTTACTTACATCGCAATCCGCGTTGGACAAACTGTTATGATTCAAAACAACACTTCAGGTGTTTTCAACAAAGCAATCGTAACTGCAGTTCCATCTGCAACTACTTTCACAGTAGCTTACTACGAAGCAGCAGGACAAGCTTTTGCTGTATCTACTCAATGTACTGTATTCATCTACGGTTCTGAGTTCAAAAAAGGAACTCCGGGAATGGTTGGTTCATTAGAATCAGAAGATTCAATCTTCTCTAACAACCCAATTATCATTAAAGATAAATATGCGGTTAATGGTTCTGATATGGCTCAAATCGGATGGGTAGAAGTTACTACTGAAAATGGTGCTACAGGATACTTATGGTATTTGAAATCTGAGCACGAAACTCGTTTAAGATTCGAAGATTACTTAGAAACTGCAATGATTGAAGCAGTTCCTGCTGCGTCAGGTTCAGCTGCTAATTCTCAAGGTTATATGGGTTCTGAAGGTATCTTCTACGTAGTAAACAACAGAGGAAATGTATGGGGTGGTGGTACACCAACTACTTTACCTGATTGGGATACAATCGTTTCTCGTTTAGATAAACAAGGAGCTATTGAAGAAAATGCTTTATTTGTTAACCGTGGATTGTCTTTCGACATCGACAATATGTTAGCTACATTGAACGGATTCGCAGGAAGTGGTGTATCTCAGTCTGCATCATTCGGTTTATTCGATAATGACATCAATATGGCATTAAACTTAGGATTTACAGGATTCCGTAGAGGTTATGATTTCTACAAATCTGATTGGAAATACTTAAATGACCCAACAATGCGTGGAGGTTTAAACCAAACTGCTGCAACTGCAACAGGTACTGTAACAGGTTTATTAGTTCCTGCAGGTTCTACTTCAGTATACGACCAAATCTTAGGTAAAAACGCTAAGAGACCATTCTTACACGTAAGATACCGTGCTTCTGAAGCTGAGGACAGACGTTACAAAACTTGGATTACAGGTTCTGCCGGAGGTGCTCAAACATCTGACTTGGATGCAATGGAAGTGAACTTCCTATCTGAAAGATGTGTATGTACTTTAGGTGCAAACAACTTCGTATTATTCCGTTTCGGATAATATATAGTTTAAATATTACAGAGTCTCATTCGTGAGGCTCTGTATATTTTTTATTTAGAAAAAGAATTAAATCAAATTAAATATTTATAAAATGGCAAAGACAAAAACTGTAGACAAGGTCTACAAATTATTATCAGGAAATCCGCTTTCATATAGCTTAGCTTCAAGAAATCATCCACGATTCCCTTTAATGTGGTATGATGAAGACAAACAACAAAACAGAGCATTAAGATATGCTATAAACCAAAAATCTCCTTTTGAAGATGAACAAGATGGTAACGCTATTATGGAACCAATTATTTTTGAAGATGGTTTCTTAAGTGTTTCAAGAACTAATCCTGTATTGCAGGAGTTCTTACATTATCATCCTTTAAATGGAAAAGTGTTTGTAGAAGTTGATGAAGAAAAAGAAGCAGAAGAAGAAGTTGCAGATATGAATCTTGAAATAGATGCATTAATTGCAGCAAGAGAACTTACTATTGAACAAATAGAGACATTAACAAGAGTTATGTTTGGTAAAGACCCTTCTATTTATCCATCAGATATTCTGAAGAGAGATATTTTAGTATATGCTAAATCTGAACCAAGAGACTTTTTAAATATATTAAACGACCCTGAACTTAAATTTCAAGCTAAAATTCATTTATTTTTTGAAAGTAAATTATTAGCATTGAGAAATAATGACAGAGAGATTTGGTTTAATACTTCTACAAATAAAAAGAAAATGTTATCAGTACCATTCGGAGAAGACCCTTATGAAATGGCAGGACATTTTCTTCAAAGTGATGAAGGATTAGATGCATTAAAAATGTTAGAAGCTATTCTTAGTGAATAGATAAAAATCGGGATTAGTCGAAAATTAGCACAGATTTATTTCTGTGCTTTTTTTTTATGTATATTTGTAAAAACTATTTAAAATGATAAACGAAGTTAGAAACTCAGTATTGTCCGTTCTAAATAAGAACAACTATGGATATATTTCTCCCTCAGATTTCAATTTATTTGCACAGAATGCACAAATGGAAATTTATGAGGAGTATTTTAGCAGTTACAATAAAGTAATAAATGCTGAAAATTCTCGTGGTTCAGGTACGGATTATGCAGATATAGAAGCTCCATTGTCAGAAACTTTAGAAACTTTTTTAGTTACTAATTACCTATCTAATGTTTCAGCAAATTCATATTCAGTTCCTTCTGTTACAACTACAGGAAACACAGCTTACTATATATTAAAATTATTATGTCGTCCAACTGTTTTAGCGTCAGGTACTAATACTGCAGTATCTGCATCTAATCTTGTTGATTCTGCAGCATCATTTTCAAGTAATACCATATCTCAAGGAGATATAGTTGTAAATACATCTACTAATACAACAGCTAAAGTTGTTTCTGTAACATCAGCTACTACTATACTTTTAGATGCTAATATATTTTTAGCTACAAATAGAAATTATAAAATAATATCATCTGATTCAAAAGAAGCTGATAAGGTTAGTGTTGGTAAAATAACTATGTTAAATAGTTCTCCTCTTACTCAACCAAATAATCTATATCCTTCATATACATTAGAAGGGGATAGAATTAAAATATACCCTACAACTGTAAATTCTTATGGTCAAATTGAGGCTGTTTATTTTAGACACCCTATACCTCCAAAATGGACCTATATTACTTTAGCAAATGGAGAACCGGTATTTGACCAATCACAATCTGATTATCAAGACTTTGAGTTACCTTTAGAAGATGCTTACAAGTTAGTAACTAAAATACTTGAATATTGTGGTATGTCTATTCGTGAAACGGAAGTTACTCAATTTGGTATGACTCAACAAGCACACGAACAACCTACATTTAGCGTTCAACAATAAAATTAAAAAGATATGGCATATTTATCACAGTATGAATACTACGAAAATAATGGTATTACACCTCAAGATGCAAATTGGGGTTCTTATCAATATATTAGTCTTGAAGACATTGTAACAAATTATTTATTGATGTACTATGGAAACCATTCATTAGTAAATAATGAAGAGCGTTATAAAATTATATTTCACGCAAAACGTGCTGTTCAAGAATTAAACTATGATGCTTTTAAAGAAGTAAAAGTTTTAGAGTTAAGTGTTACAGATTCTCTTAGATTTATCTTACCTTCGGACTATGTAAATTGGGTTAGAATTTCAATGTATAAAGATGGTTGGCTTAGACCTTTGACAGAAAATATTCAAACACTTTCTTCAAATGCTTATCTACAAGACCAACAAGGTAATATCTTATTTGACCAAAATGGAAATATATTACAACCACAATACTCTGATATTGATTACGATAGACTTCATAAACTTAAAAAGAGTATATACCTAAATAGAGGTAATCCTTTTGATGGAATGTCAGGTTGGAATTATAATGGAAATTGGTATTTTGAAATGGGTGTAGGAACTCATTTTGGTTTGAATACAGAAACAGCTAACTTTAACCCAACTTTTAATGTTGACAAAAAAGCAGGAGTGATAAACTTTGATTCAAGTATGGCAGGAGAATTATGTATTCTTGAGTACATATCTGATGGTATGGAAGGGGGAGATGATTCTTTAATTAATGTGAATAAATTATTTGAAAAGTATATTTATGCTTATATTACTTATGAAATTCTTAACTCAAAATTTGGAGTTCAAGAATATATAGTGGCTCGTGCAAGAAAAGAAAAATCAGCATTGTTAAGAAACGCAAAAATAAGAATCAGTAATATTCATCCGGGAAGACTACTTATGAACTTAAGAGGAATGGATAAGATAATTAAATAATATGGCAAACATAACGAGAAATTTTATAGCAGGAAGAATGAATAAGGTCGTTGACCAACGACTACTTCCTGATGGAGAATATGTTGACGCTATGAACGTTAGAATGGGTTCTACTGAAAAATCTGAAGTAGGAGTTATTACTAATACAATGGGGAATTTACCATTAACTTCATTAGCATATATTGATGGAACTTTATTAAGTGCAAATGCAAGATGTATTGGTGCTATTGAAGATAGTGCAAATGAAACTATTTATTGGTTTGTACACGACCCTGACTTTACTATAGGAGCTACCGGTAAACTTGATTTAATAGTTTCTTTTAATATAAATACAAATATATTAACTTATCATGTAATAAGTATAAATGATGGAGATGGTGTAAATACTACTCTTAATTTCAATCCTACTTATCTTATAACAGGAGTTAACATAATAGAAAATTTATTATTCTTTACTGATGATTATAATGCTCCACGAAAAATTGATATTACAAAAAACTACGCTAATCCTGTAGCAAATATAGACCAATTTAGTGCAGAGTCTATTCTTGTTATTAAAAGACCTCCAACTCAGTCCCCTACTGTTCAACTTATAACAACAAGTGGTCAAGAGAATTATTTACAAGATAGATTTATTTGTTTTGCTTATAGATACGAATATGAGAACGGAGAATACTCTGCTACTTCTCAATGGTCAGATATTGCATTTATACCTAATCCTTTTGAGTTTAGTATAAACAGTATGCTTAATGAAGGTATGACTAACTTCTGTAATACTGCAATTGTTAGTTATAATTCAGGAGGACCTTTAGTTGTTGGAATTGACTTATTATTTAAAGAGTCAAATAAGAATATTATTAAGGTTATTGAAAAACTTGATAAAGCAAATGATTTAGGTGGTGTAAATAATCAAGTTCTACAATATTCATTTAACAATAGTAAAATATTTACAGTTTTAAGTGAAGCTGAAATACTTAGACTTTATGATAATGTACCTCGTTTTGCTGAAGCCCAAACAATTATGGGCAATAGATTGATGTATGGTAATTATGTTGAGGGATATGATTTGATTGATGGAAATGGGCAACCTGTAAAATTAGAATACGATGCTAATTTTATAACTGAAGAAATAGGATTAACTAATTTAACTGACAATACACAAACAGGAACTTATCAAATAAATGGACCATTATCTATTCCTAATTCTATAGTTTATGTAGATTTAGCAGGAGCTAATCTTGTAGCGGGGTCTTTTATTACATTAGATATAACAATTACTCATAATTCATTTTCAGGAACACTCCCTTATCCTGCTGAAACATCAGATGATATACAGGTTACATTTAATTTTTTCTTAAATGCAAATTATTCATCTGTATATGCTATGGCTTCAAGTGTCGAGTTTCAATCGGTAGTTGGTACAGCTGCAAACATACTTCCTGTATATGACCCAACTCCGGGAGCTGAAACATCTTGTGATGGTACTACATTTACGGACAATATAAACTGTCTTTTACCAAATAACTTAGATGCTCTACAGAAAGTAGGTAGTGGTATTACAAGTATAAACCAACCTATAAAAATAATAACAACTCCTTCAAGTACGCAAATTGGTTTTCAATTATGTGCAATGAAATATGTAGATAATCCAACTACACCAACAGGATTTGTTTATGAATACTACAGCATAACTTTTGCAGATGCTTCTTTTCAAGAAATAGGTAATCCAAAAAGTTTGCATAGTAATAGAGGTTATGAAATTGGTATTGTTTATATGGATGAGTTTAACAGGTCTTCTACAGCTTTAGTTAGTCTTAATAATGCTGTTCATATACCTTGTGGTTTTTCTGCAAATAAAAATTCAATACAAGTAACAATACCTCCTACTCAAAGAGCTCCTTATTGGGCTACTCGATACAAGTTTGTAATTAAGCCTGATGAAGAAAATTATGAAACTATATATTCTAATTTATTCTTTACAGACCCTGATACAAATTCAGTATGGTTTTTATTAGAAGGGGAAAATATGCAAAAGGTTGAAATTGGAGATAGACTTATAGTTAAAGCAGATAGCAATGGACCTAAATCAAATTGTGCTTATGCTACAGTTTTAGAAAAAACATCACAGGCTTCAGGATTTATAGAACCTGTAGGATATGACGTTACAGTACCTGCGGGATTATATATTAAAATCAATCCAAATAGTTTTTCTGCAGTTCTTGACCCTGATGCTATAATTAAAATACCTGCTCAAGAAGACTGTGCTCCAAAAGGAGGTAATTACTCTATATCAAGACAAACAGTAAATATAAATAGAGGTGTAGGTTTTGACCCTTTACATCCAACTTGGGCGTATGAGGATTATAGTATTCCTGCAGGAAGTATTATTACTTTAAATTTTGATTGGCATAGAGAAGGTACAGGAGGCGATTGTGAGCGTAGAGGTTATACATTTAGCAGAAGATTAACTGCTTCTGCTAATTATGACAACTTAATGGATTGGTGGAATGGAGATAATGTTGGAGAATTATTAAATACAGGTTTTTCAAAAGACGGAAGTACAAGTTTAGAGTATATACCTACAGTTGGATATTTAAATCAAAATGATTTTAATGTAAATTATCTTCAGTTTGATAGAATTGTATCTACAAATCAATTACTTCTTCAATATTCCACAGGTAAAAGCTGTACAGGATTGGATAAACCTAATAGAAGAAAATATTGTGTAACAACAGGTATTGAAGTTCTTAGAGCGGTTGATTTAATGATATTTGAAACTGAACCTCAAGATGCTTTACCTGATGTATTTTTTGAAAATAATTTGTCTTTTGGAATTGATTCAAATGGAAACCATTTAGGTAATGTTCAAAATCAAACTACTTCAGTTCCTGCAATAGTTGATACAGAATTTTTCAATTGTTTTTCTTTTGGAAATGGAGCTGAAAGTTATAAAGTTAGAGACTCTCTTGTTGGAAGAAGTTTTAATTTTGGAGAAAGAGTTACTGCAGTAGCTGAACAAAATTATGAAGAAGTAGATAGATTTGCAGATATTACTTATAGTGGAAATTATAACAGAGAAACTAATGTAAATAGACTTAATGAGTTTAACAAAGGTTTGTCTAATTATAAAAATTGTGAAGCTTCTTTTGGTCCTATTCAAATAATGGATGGAAGAGAAACTGATGTATTAGTTCTTCAAGAAGATAAAATATCTTATGTATTAGCAGGAAAAAATTTACTATCTGATGCAAGTGCAGGAAATATAATTACAGCTACTCCTGAAGTATTAGGAACTCAAATAGCTCGTACTGAAAAGTATGGTATTAGTTTTAATCCTGAAAGTTATATTCAATGGGGTTACGATAGATATTTTACAGATGTTAAACGTGGAGCTGTAATTCAAATAAAAGGAGATTCAGGTCCAAGTGACCAATTAGTAGTAATATCTAACCAAAATATGAGAACTTGGTTTAGAGATGAATTTAATAAATCTTTTAATACTCAAAAACTTGGAGGTTTTGATCCTTATATGAATGAGTATGTTTTGGCTATGAACGACCAACTACTACCTGTAAATCCTCAGTGTTTAAGTTGTGGTACTTTTCAAACATTTACTCTTTCAGTGGCTCCTCCTGATACATCAAAAACATTCACATATTGTGTTGATTTAGGTCCTCTTGTAGGAACTACTGAAGTTGAATGGGTATTTACAGACATTGAATCAGGAGCTACTTTAGATGTTGAAATTAATTATGATGGAACTGTAGTTAGTTCAGGTCCTACAGCTATTGATGGAAGTTTGTTTTTTAATAAAGATAGTATTTCAGTTGAAACAGTTGAGATAACATTAACTTATACCGGAGATATGGTTGTATCTGTTTTAGCTAATTGTTGTGAAGCAGAACCTTTAAACATTGTTGAAGTTGTTATTACAAATAACTCTGAAGCAGGTCAAACCATTCATACACAATATAGATATACAAATGGTACTTTTGTTGGACCATTATTATCTAATTTAGTATTGTTCCAAAGTGGTACAGGTACACCGCTTGTTTCAAGATATAATATTACATCAGGCTTTGTAGGTTCAGGTGGATTCCCTCCTGAGTCAAGCACGATGAGATTATCTACAAATAAGATAGCTCCTGATACTTATGATTTTAATATTGCACAAGATAAGTTTAAATACTTAAGAAGTAATACATTATATGCAAATACAAACTTAGGTATTCAAGCTATGTTAGCTGCTTCATCAACTGCAACACCAAATGCAGGTTCAAGTCCGTTGTTCTATGCAGACTTTACAGTTCCTGCAAGTACAAGTGGAATTTACTTATATTTAATTTGGGATTTAAGAGATGCTATACTTGATGAATTATGTTTTGCAGCTACAGCTATAGATGCTTGTTGTGATTGTACTTCGGGTAATTATTATTTAAATGCTTCATTTGAAAATTCAACATCTATATTTACTAATGCAAATATGACTACATTTGCAGCAAATGGATTTTATTCTGCTGATGGTATAGTTCGTCAATTAGTAGATGGTGTATTATTACCTGTTCAAACTTGCAATCCTTGTGCAGTTGAAGTAACTTTGTGCTTTGGAGAAAATGCTGATGATGTTTGTTGTTTCTGCGACACTTCTTGTACAGGGCCATACAATACATATCTTGTATCTAATCCAACTGAATCAGATGTATTGGTAGGATATTATAATGAAAATGGATATTTCCAAGAAATTTCATTACCTTCAGAAACTGTTGATTATGAACTATGCAGTATAGGTCTTCCGACTTGTAGTAATCCATTAGTTTCAGCAACGATAGTATTTGATTCTTGCGATTGTGTAATACCTTAATTAAATTAAAATATGGCAATAAATTCAACATATTATTTAGATGCAGCTAACTTATCATTGGCTACATCAGTTTATTTAGATGAATCATTATCTTTATTAGCTCCTGATGGATTTTATGGAAATGGAACAATAACAAGACAGCAGTCAGCAGGTATTCTGTTGGCTTCTGCAGCTTGTCCTGATTGCGGAACTCCTTGTGGAGGAACTATATCGGCAGGTGGTAATGCAGGTATTTATCTTCTTAATTTAAATGCCGGTAGTACAGCAGGAGATATAGGAGCTATAATAGTTCAATTTAATCCTCAAAACGTGCCTGATGGAATTAAAGCTACTTATGATGGAAATGTTTATAATACATTATGCTCTCCTACAATGGGACTACTTAAAAGTTCAGACCCTACAAGATTTACTGTATTAGGAAGTACAACAGCTGATTGTGGTTTAGCGGGCAACACAACTAATATTCCTGCTGCTGTAGAATATCTTTATGATGGAGTTGATTTTGTTGCAACGGGGGATACACAATCTATAACTCTATATCCGGGAGATATAAATTTAACTTCTCCTGCACCGGGATTTTGTACTATGGTAATACCAAAGACAAGTCCTACACCAAACATAGTTAACTTTGAAGTAATAGGGAATTGTGGTCCTACTGCTTGGGATATAGTGATAAATTGTCCTACTTTGTTGCCTTCTTTTCAAAGTTCATTAAAAATTAGTTCTCCAACTGTTCCTTGTGATTCAGAGTTAGTTGATACATATTATTTTGCAAGAGTTCACACTCCTGATGATGGTTATGTGGGATTGTATGATTATGTTTTCCAAGACCCATACGGAGAGACTCCTGTAGAAGATGGATATTATCTTGTAGATAGTTTAGCACCTCCAAATCAAGTAATGAGGGTTTTAAATGGAATAGTAAGAACATTAACAACTTGTACACCATAATTATGAACTATACATTATCATATAGCGAAGGAGTAGCAGGATGGGTATCCTTCTACTCGTATTACCCTGATTGGATGATTGGGATGAACAATTTCTTTTACACTTTTAAGGGTGGGAATATTTATAGACACAATGTGAATACTGCAAGGAATACATTTTATGGTGTATTTACTCCAACTACTATTCAGAGTGTCTTTAATAATTCAGCTCTTGAAAATAAATTATTTAAAACAATCAACTTAGAAGGAGATGCTCCTTGGGGTGCTGCTTTAGAAACTGATTTACAAGTATCAGGTTTCATAAACCAAAGTTGGTTCGAAAAGAAAGAGGCTTCTTATTATGCGTTTGTTAGAAATAATTCAATAGGAGAATTTGCATTAAGAAGTTTAAATGGTATTGGAAATAGCCTTACTGTTACAGGTGCGGGTACTACTTCGGCTACAATAAACTTTAGTATATCTCCATTAATATCAATTGGTAATATTATAAGTGTTGGAGATTATGTTTATTTTGGACATCCTAACCCAAGCTTTGCAGGTCAGGTTACAGCTATAAATGTTGACTTACCAAATGGTATAAACCAAATTGTTATAAACAATGCAATGACAAATCCTTTGTCAGTTACAATACCGGGGAATGTAAGATTTTTCTTCTATGTGAAAAATTCTGTAGCAGAATCACACGGAGTTTTAGGACATTATTGTACCTTTACACTTCAAAATAATTCTAACTCTAAAATAGAATTATTTGCAGTTGAATCAGAAGTTATGAAAAGTTTCCCTTAATTTTATTATCTTTGTCTCTGTATGAAGTTAACTATTAGACAACTTAACGAAAATGACTACCAAGAAACACTTGTTAAATGGTGGGAAGATTGGGGTTGGACAGCACCTGAAAAGGACTTTCTTCCTGACGATGGAAAAGGTGGATACATTGTATATGATGAAGATATTCCTGTATGTGCAGGTTTTATTTATATAACCAATTCAAGAGTTGCTTGGGTTGATTGGATAATTTCAAATAAAGAATATAAAGAAAAAAGAAGAGAAGCTATAACAATGCTTATAGACACTTTAACTAATCTTAGTAAAATGTCAGGAAGCAAATATGCTTATGCTTTAATAAAAAATGAAAGTTTAATAAAGACGTATGAAAGCCTTGGTTATGTAAAAGGCGATTCATATACAAGTGAAATGATAAAATTACTTTAAAATGGGAGTAGCAACAGCAATAGCAATCGGAGGATTGGCAGTATCAGGAGCATCTACCGCAATGTCTTTTATCCAAGCGGGAGAACAAAAGAATAAAGCAAGACAAGCAGAGGCGGATGCCGCAGCTGCAATGGAAAAAGCACGTAAAAGACTTGAAATTAATTATGCTAAACAAATAGCTATTAATAAAGAACCTTATGTATTAGCAAGAGAAGCTTCATTATCTGCAGGATTACAAGCTCTTCAAGCAAGTAGAGAGGCAGATAGAGGTGCTGAGGTTACAGCAGGTAAAGTTCAAATGGCTCAGAACGAAGCTCAAGCAGGTATTCGTACCGAGATGGGTAAAGAGTTAACTGATATTCAAAAAGATATTACTAACGAGAGTAGCCGTCTTGCAGACTTAGGATTTCAATTAGATACTGAAGAAGCTGCCGGAGCTCAAATGGCTGCAAGAGGTGCTGAAGAAGCTTCTGCTGCAGCAACTGCTCAAGGTTTTCAAGGTTTAGCATCTACAGCTCAACAAGGTTTAGATATGGTTAATTTATACCAAAAACAAGCACCTACATCTCAGTTTGATGCAAACGCTACTACATCTGCTAATAAGAATGTTATAAATAATGTGAATCCTGCATTTAAAAGTAGCGCATCTAATCAATTTGGACAATTAGATAAATCTCAGCAAGCAGCTCAAATTTTTGGAAATTCAGTAAATCCATTTATGCCTTATAGTGTAAGAGGTGGTGTAAAGGCAGGTCAAATATGGCAAGATTCATTCTCTAATCCTTTTGTTCCAAAAAGAAGATAATTTTAATAATAAACTATGGCAACATACTACAAATATGCAGAGCGTGATGCCGACTCACAGGTAAATTGGGCCGAGGTCGGTAAAGGTTTAAGCGATATGCTCGCTGAAACTAATCGTGTAAGACAAGAAAAGAAAGATGCGATTGATGCCGCTACGCGTGAGACAATGAAATATCTTGCGGAGACTCCAAATGGAGAACACGTTGGTGCAAGAGAGAGTGTATTGGATTATGCAAACAATGCATCTAATAGATTAAGAATTGCTGAGCAGCAATTAAAAAGCGGTCAAATGAGTGTAAAGGATTATACCATATTCAGACAAAACTTAATTGATGGTACTAACCTTGCTTTTAATGCAAACAAAGCTTTTCAAGAAGGTTGGAATCTAACAAGAGAAAGAGAAAGAGAAGGTATAAGTTCAGGGTTAGAGCCTCAGAATTGGGCTGAAGTAGAAGGGTTTGGAAATTGGAGAAACATAGGTTGGCAGATAGGTCCTAATGGAACTGTTATGGCAGGTAAAATGATTGAAAAAGAAATTGACGGTAAAAAAGTAAGAACATTAGACGATTCTCCGGGAGGCTTGAGAAGTATGGATTACTTAAACCAAGCTATATTGGGTAGAATTGATAAATATGATTATCAGTCTAAGGTAAAAAGTTTTGTCGATACTTTAGGAAAAGAGAAAAAAGTTACTACTGTACTTGGAAGAGTAGGTGCTCAAGGTTTATCTCAAAGCGTTGAAGATATTACAAGCAGACAAGACATAGACCCTGCAACTAAACAAATTTTATTTGATTTCAAAAAAGCTGAAGATGAAAAAGTTAAAGAGATTGCAGGTACTAATTTAGATTCTGCAAGAATACTTTTCGATAGTGCTAAAATAGCACCAAATATGCAGCCTTATAAAATTGTTACAGACCCTAAAGAAGCTAAAAAAGGAGAGAACTTTATATTAAAAGTAGTTGACCCTGATTCAGGTGGTTTCACATATCAATTAACAGACGCTCAGAAAAAAGATGCTGAAGAGTTTATCAGAAGCAATATGAGAGCTCAATATAATTACGAGGAAGAAGATAAAGTAGTAGGACAACTTGAATTACAAGAGTCAGCTGCTACTAAAGCAAAAGCTGCTCGTGACTATGGTCCGAGAGATGATGAAGCACCTGCTCCTGTAGAAACAGGAGAAATTCTTGTAGTAAGTGGTACTAATAAAAAAGGACAAAAAGTTGCTACAGGAGTATCTCAAAGATTGACAAATGCAGTGATTAAAGAAGTAGCGGGTGTAGAGAACGAAATTACTGACATAGGGTACAATAATAAAACAGGAGCTCTTGAAATTGTAGGATACCAATCTCAAGGTAAAAAATCAACAGGAAGGAAAGGACCTGATGGAGAAATAGAGATTTCAAAAGGTTCAAATGTTGTTAAAAAAATACCATTTAGAGGTAATAGCAAGAAAAATCCGGGTCTTATGTCAGCAATTATAACAGAAATACCTAATCCAAGCAGTAAGGAAGGCTATAACTTTAGAAATATTGCAGAAGCATTGAATTACTATAAAGGAGAGTATTTAAAAGCACGTGGTAAAAAACCTTCAGGTGGTGTAAATTACGGCGGTAAATAAAAAAAAATCTTAAACATATATAAAAATGGATGAAGAAGTAATCAACGACCTATATTCAAGAGCAAAATCAAAAGGGTATCAAAAAAACAGAGATGAATTTGTAAAACTTTTACATAGTGATTCTGAAGTTTTAAATGATATGTATTCTTATGTAAAAAGCAAAGGATATAAGAAAGATATAAATTCTTTTAATTCTCTTATAGGAAAGAACGAAGCTCCTACTCAAAAAAAAAAATTCGCTTCGGAATTATCTTCGGTGGATGGTTCATTGGAATCGCCAAGGTCTATTAAACCATTTTCAGATATGCCTACTCTTGACCAACAAGGTCTTGAGGAGGCTATGGCTAAAAGGCAATCTGTACCTACAGATATGTCAGGCAAGCCTATTTTACCTAAGCCATCAAAGGAAACTGAAAAATCTCTAAATAGAATTAAAAAAGAAAATGAGGCTCTTCAATCTGAAAGAAAAAAATATGAAAATGTTTTTGACAAGCAATTAACTATAAAGCCAAAAGTAGAAGAAAGTCAATATTTAAAAGATAGACTGTCTACTGTTGATACTGAATTAATTAATAAAACAGAAGAGTTTGTTGTTCCTGAATTAGAATATCAATTTGGAGATTTAGGATTTAAATTTGAAGAATCAGGAGCTTTAGGAGATTACGTGAAAGTAACAGCTCCTAATGGTCAAATTAAAGAAATTTCTTTAGATAATTTATTTAGTAGTAAATCAAAAGTTCAATCTGAAATTTTAAAACAATTCATAAAAGATAATACTCCTGCTAAGGGGCTTTTCGTGCTTGAAAAAACTATGAGAGAACAGGATAAAAAATTCAATTCTCAAAAACAAGTAGATGAATCTATTAAAGGAATTACTGATGATGTAAATGCTCTTAATTCTAAACAAAAAGAATTTATAATTAAGAAGACTCAATTTGATAAAGAATTAAAAAAATTAGGGCCAAATGCTACTAAAGAACAATTAGAATTATTAGAGCAACAAAAAATATCTTTAAATGATGAAATGAAATCATTACTTAAAGAAGAAGATAGAATAAAGCAAAAAAGTGGTAAATTATCAAGTGCTGTAGGTAAATACACAATTAATAAATCAAAACAAGGAGATTGGGTTGGAGGACTTAGAAATGCATTTTTAGGTGGTATTGGAAAATTGTCATCAAGTGCTACAAGTTTAATGACTGATATAGCAGGAGAGGTAAATCCTATAGTAGAAGATGGCTCTTTTTTAAGTACGTTTGTTCCTGCTTTGTTTTCTAATGAAGAAGCAACAAAATATGCTTTAGAGGGTGCTGAGAAGTTGGGGTTTGGAAAGCCAAAAGATAATAGTCAAGAGAGTATAAATAAATTTAAGCAATCTTTAACTGAAAATCAATTAGATGAAATAGAAAGCTACATTAGAGACAAAGCAAAAAAGAATGTAAAAAAGGAAATGCTTCCTTTAATGAGAATTGGAACAAAAGAAATTTTTGGAGACCCTGAAACTACTCAGCAGTGGGAAAATATTAAAAAACAAGATTTTTGGGGTGGAGCTATATTAGGATTAGCTGAATCAGCACCTGCTATGATTGGTGGTGCAGGACCTGCGGGTTGGGCTCAAAGAACTGCTCAAATGTATGCTCAAGTTTCTGATGGTTTAGCTGAGGAAATGGAGAAAAATCCTGAGTTTAAAGATGTAACCGAAAATGAAAAATTAGCTATTACTCTTCCAATAGGTATTACAGGTGCAATATTAGAAGAATTTGGTTTAAGAAATATTAAAGGAAGTCAAGGACTTATAAATAGTTTAACCTTAAAAGCTTTAGGTAAAGCAGGTAAAGGTGTTACAGCTAAAACATTCAGAGAATTAGTTGAGAATGAAGTTGAAAGTGCTATAGCAAGAGGTGCTCTTACTATTACGGCAGCAGGTGCTGCTGAGTTTGAAACAGGAGCTGCTCAGGAATTATCAGATACATCATTCAAAGCACTGTACAATGAGATAAAAGGTAAAAAAATGTTTGACACTCCTGAATCTGTTCAGGACTTATTAGAAAATGTAGCAGTTGCCGGAGCTCAAGAAGCTGTTGGTGGTTTTGTTTTAGGTGTACCTACAGGAGTAAGTGCTGCTTATTCTGAAAAAGGATTTTTAAAAATGGATGATGTTACATTTGAAACATTTGCTAATATGGCAAATGATGATAAAATGCAAAGCGCATTCATTGCAAGTCTAAAAGATAAAATAAGCCAAGGGATAATAACTACTGCTGAAGGAAAGGAACAACTAAATAATTATAGAAATTCAGTTGGATTGTTTAGACAATTACCTGATGGATTAAATACACGGCAGAAAAAAGAAGCTATGAATCTTTTAAAAGAAAAGAAAGATTTAGAGAACTATGTAAATGGTAAAGACCCTGCTTTAGTTGTAAAACAAAAAAATAGAATTGCAGAGATAAATGATTCATTAACTAAATTAACAGAAGAAGATGCCATTCAAGAGCAAAGCACAACAGAGATTCCTGTTCAGTCAGAAACCGGAGTTAGCGAAGAAGTGGAGGGAAGAACACCCGAAGCAGAACCTGAAATCGTTACCGAACAGGTTACGCAAGAAGAAGTAGTTGAAGAGCCAACAATAAAAGATAGTCAAATACCTTTAAAGAGAGAAACTTATGAGGTTTTAAATGATAATGGAGATATAATTACTGTAAAAGTAACTATAAATAAAGATGGAAGCAGAAATATAAGACAAGAAATTGATGGAGATTTTGCCGGAGAGGAAAGAGTTGGCAAAGACGTTACACTATCAAATGAAGAGTACGTAACAAAAGCTTATGGTGATATACAGGGCGAGCCTAAAACGCAATCAATGGAAGAAATTATGAATCCTAAGATGAAAGAAAAACTAACTCCTCAACAAAAATCTGAATTAGGTATTGAAGGCGAAGTAACCGCACCGCAAACTATCATCAAGGAGCCTACTATTGTGGTTCACGCTACAGCAGATGAAAGAGGATTTGCTTTAAATTATTTTGAAGGAATTGATAAAACGAATATAACTACACCTGAAGACCCAAGAGGCTTTACTCGAAATTCAACTCCTGAGCAAAGAAAAGAATTTGGTAAAGGAAACGCTGTAATTACGGTAAACGAAATATCTGAAAATGGAGATAAAAATATTTCTTTTGTATCTGAAATAGAAGAAATTGGCGGTAGAGCAGGAGGTACTGTATTTGATTTTGTGGTACCTAACGGTAGTAATGCTACCGCTGAAGGAATAAAAGATATTTACGATAAATTAAGAAAAGATTTAAAAGGAGAAAAACTTATTAATGAGACTGTAAAACAAGTTAAAGAATATATAAAGTCTTCAAGAACACAACCAACAAATCAAACACAAGAAAATGAAACAGAACAACAACCAACAGTACAACCCGAACCAACCGGAGACAGAGGAAGACGGACTGATAGCAGGGAAATTGCGCCTCTTGAAGGCACGCCAACAATTCAAGGAGCTACAGGGCCGGACCCACAACTTGTTGCCGTTGCCGAACAATATGCAGCAGACAATGGAATCGACCTCAAACGACAATCAGAATATGTAGAAGTAGATGAGGAAAGAGCTCAACGTATAGCACAGGCTTACGAAGAAATGGCTCACGACCCTCAGAACCCAAAAGTAAAAGAAGCATACGCTGAACTTATTAAACAAACAATAGCTCAATATCAAGCATTAGTTGATGCAGGATATAAGTTTTGGTTTATGGATTTGAACATACCAAGTAATGTTGAGTATGCAGAAAGTCCGTATAATGCTATGCGTGATTTACGCCAAAACAAAGAGATGGGAGTATTCCCTACTACTGATGGTTTCGGCACAAGCGAACTTGATGTAAACGATAATCCATTATTAGCTGAAACAGGATTCGAATGGCCTGTCGGAGGACTTGATGGAGAAATGAAACCTGTACTTGCAAATGATTTATTCAGAGCCGTTCACGATGCTTTTGGACACGGTTTAGAAGGTTCAGGGTTTAGAGCAAGAGGAGAAGAGAATGCTTGGCAAGCTCACATAAGATTGTTTACAGGACCTGCTAAAGGAGCTATAACAAGTGAGACAAGAGGTCAAAACTCTTGGCTTAACTATGGACCTGAAGGAGAGAACAATAGAGCAGCTAAAGTAGAAGATACTATTTTTGCTGACCAAAAAACAGGACTTATGCCTGAGTGGACTTGGACAGAAGGGCTTGCAGGAGATGTGGAGGCTGAAGCTCAAGTTGCTGAAAACTTATCCCAAGAATTATCTGAGACTGATTTACCGGGCTACGATAGAACTATGGCTGAGGTTGAAGGTATTGTTCAGAAATCAAAACAAAGAAAGGTTAGTGAGCCTAAGATATTTGATAACGTAATGAATTATGTTATGGGTTCAAAAATCTATGAAGATGCCACAGACGTACAAAGAGAAGCTTTAGTTCGTGATGTACGTAAGAGATTTGGTTTAAGAGAAAGACAAGCACCATCAGTTAATAAATTATTTGGCAAGATTAAAGATGTCAAAAAAATTACAATGACTGAGAAAGCAGCTCTTATCAAACAAATTAAAGATAGAGCAAAAGGCGCAAGAGAATCTGTTCAAGCTTGGAAGAAACAATCTGAAGAGTTCGCTAAAGAACTTAATGATTTAGTTAAATCAGGAAAGATAACCAATACACAAGTTGGTATAATACTTAAAAGATTTTCTAAGGTAAATATTTTTAGCGAGAAATCAATGAATAGATTTACTGATTATATGGTAAAAGTATTTAATGACTCTAACTATAAAAACAAATTAACTAAAGCAAGAGATGTATTATCTTCATTAAAGAAATTATCTAAAGACCAAACTAAGAATGCTGACCTTAGAGCGTTAGCTTCTGAGTTCGTTAAAATAGACCCGTCTTTCGTAGATAATATCGATGAGTATAATGATATTGCAAATAAATTAAAAACAGCAGTAGATGGCTCTAAAATTAGAAAATCAACTACTAAGTTTGCAGAAACTGTAAATGCAGAAGAGGTTATTTCTTATGTTGAGAAAACACTTGTAAACCAAGAATCAAAAATTAGAAAAGAAAGTATTCAAGAGTTACAAGATTTATTAGGTGTAGATGCATCTGAATTTAGTGCTGAAGAGATTAATGCTTTATTAGAATCTGACAAAGATATTTCTAAAGACGATGAGAAAATAGTAAGAGCTTCAATTAAAAAAGCATTTGATATTTACTCAACTGTAATAAAAGAAATGTTGAA
>Ga0315907_10002059_pt1 | contig 26108 bp, 26 predicted proteins | sample LakEriMetagenome_3_FD_203525 | JGI IMG/M metagenome (GOLD analysis project Ga0315907, IMG submission 203525) | Freshwater fungal communities from buoy surface, Lake Erie, Ohio, United States - Buoy 12 MA123 | ecosystem: Environmental > Aquatic > Freshwater > Lake > Lake biofilm | place: USA...
TGAACTACCTCGGCATCTGCTGAATTGGATTCAGGATCGTCTTCCGCGCGCAGGGCAGCTGTACTGCGAACTAGATCGGCGAAATCTGAGCCGAGATAACCTGGCTGTAGCGTGTCTAGGTCAATCACTCGAAGACCGACGGCCGAATTGAGTACGTTCGATCGCTTGGCGTCGTGATGCTGTACCGCAGGCAAAAGTTTCGATTCCAGTTGTAAAAAATGGGCAGACCAATAGTTCAATGATTGCAAAAGGGCGTAGTACTCACTAGGTACTTTGGATTGAACGGCTTGCCAGTGATTCCATCGAACTACCGCACTGTGAAAATTAGGGAGCACCGTTTGCCAATCCGTCGGGTGCATAAACAGTTTAGCGTTAACATTACCCCACAACTCCCCGAGCTCTTGAGCACTAAGACTTGCTGAGGAGGCCTCAATCCACGGAAATACTCGCCACCCGTCAGGACTATGAATGCAACCATCCTGGCGTCTAATTGGAATCACCGTAAGTGCTGCCAAGGTATGCTCAGATACCTGATTAAGGTTGTGTTCAATGGCATCGGTATTTGGGAATATTCGCTTATTCAGGCGTTGCACAAACCGCACTTCCCCCGAGCTCCATTCCGCTCGAAGGCTGGTATTGATCAGGCCGCCCTTCACCGGTTCCATTTGGATCGGTTCGGTCAGTCCCCAGTCCGCCCAATTAATACCGGTCATGCAGACCAAAAATCGGAGGGCGATTAGCCCAGGTTCCGCGCGTAAAATCGGGAATTGCCTGCGGCGCAGACCCTTCTGCGATCGACTTTTCAGACAGCGGCGTAATGGCGTACCATGTCGCTAAGTCGTACACGTCCATCGGAAAGGGTTCCTTGAGCTTTAGGCACTCAATAAACGCGTTGTCTACGAAGTAATCCATGCCCCCGTGGCCAGCTCCTGCCGCCGCCGCAGCGTTCGCGGCCCAAAGCGGATGGTCGTTGGCCTCCAAAATCTCTTTGGTGTTCGCCCAGCGGTGGCTGTGCTTCATCGAATCCTCAAAATAGATGTGGCCTTGATCGAGCCCGCCCCAACCGAAGTCCTGCCAAATACCGCGAGTACCTTGAACGCGGAAGCCCAAATTGTACGGGCGCTGGAGCGACGTGTCGTGGGTAAGTACGATCGTCTCGCCGTTCGCGCAACCAATGGTCGTCGTCACGACATCCCCTTGGGCGAAGGCTACTTTGGCGTTGGGGTGTTCTGCGCCGGCCAGCCGTTCCACATAGTCGTGCAGTCCGCGCGCCTTGCTTGACATGGAGGTCAAATGCGTCAAACGGTTACCGCGGTTCACGTCCATCATCAACGCGACCGGGCCCAAACCATGGGTGGGGTAGAGCTCTCCGTTGCGCTTCACGTAGTGGTCGGTTCGCCACTGCGACTCACTGTAGCCTTTTTCTGCGCCAAATTCCACGCCTTTTCCATAAGGAGACGTTCCGTCGTTGAACAGTACGCCCCGCAAGTCGTGCTGGTAGCCCCCCTGGCCGTGCACCAGTTCGCCAAACATGCCCTTGCGGACCATACTCATCACGGCCATGATGTCGCGTCGGTAGCACACGTTTTCTAGGGCCATGAGCGGAACCCCAGTTCGCTCGCTCGTGTCCACCAAATCCCAGCATTCTTGAATGCTCAGGGCGCCGCCAACTTCCATGGCCACGGCCACGCCGGCTTCCAGGGCCGCAATACCTTGCTCGCGGTGCCACTCCCACGGACTACTTACAAAGACCGCGTCAAGGCGTTCCTTTTCCAGCATGCGGCGAAAGTCCTGGGGGCCGTTTCCGTAGGCCTTAGGAGCTTTTTTGCCGGACTTCTGAACCATGGCAAGCGCCTGCTGCAGCATGTGTGCTTGGGGGTCGGCCAACGCGACAACCTCTACGTCGTTGCGCTGAAGCATGAGCTCAAGGTGGTTTTGACCGCGTAGTCCCGTGGCGATCAACCCAACCCGAATTCGATCGCGTCCGACGTGCGCCATTCCGTAAGCAAATGAGGGTAAGACTACCGCGCCCGCCACGGCGATACCGGCGGTGCGCAAAAAATGCCTGCGTTCCATAGGCTTCGTTTGTTAGAAATGAAGGTTAAAATAAGCCAAAACGGCTTCGTGGTCTGCGGCGTAGGTTAGGCCTAGCCAGGTAGTGCCTATTGTATCCACGCTAACTAACTCACCCCGATTCAACCCGAAGCCCAAGGCATCAGGAATGCCAAATTCGCCATTATTTTGGGGTGTTGGGGGCCACCAGTCGAGCACACTTCTCGAGAATACCCAGGCGTTCATCGAGACGGGTGGATCACCCATGCGCACGGCGTCAGCAAGAGCAAGGCCGGAATGCTCACGAAGCGCTGTAAGCTGACCTTTAGAATTTGTGGTGAGGACGGCGCGGTTCACGGGACCATGGGGGCTGCAAACCCGAGAAAGGGGATAGGCCAACGATGCATTGCCTCCGTTTTTTGCCCGAACTACTGCACCATGCCAAAGTTCACCGTAGTAGTCGTCGGCGTTTCCGACCACGAAAACGTGGGCACCATGTTCCGCGGCGCAGCGCATCCCCAGAGCTAAAGCATCCCCGGTTCCGCGGGCCGTGTGCTGCACGGCAAAGAAGACGGGGATTGGCCATTTTTTTTGCCGCCAGACCGGTTCGTGTTCCGGACGAATTACGAGTACAGCCATATCTACTCCCGCTTTGGACGCCTCTAACACACTAAAATCAGCGATGCATGCGCCCGAGGAATGCACAGCGATTAATTGCTTAGGTCCACCAAAACGAGTTCCGTGACCCGCGGCGACAAGAATGAGGGCGATCGTTGGTGTCACGTATAAAAATAACCTATGGCCAGCATAATTATATGTTTGGTACAAAATGACAGGACCCGAACTAACATTGTCCCTTAATCACCTAATTCTTGGGCCAAAACGTTCGCTACGCTCGTCTGTGCCCCTAAATGTACTGTTATGATTCGACTTTTTACCCGCTTCGCAGTGCTCGCACTAGCCACTGCAAGCATCTTGGCTGCCTGTTCGGGTGGCTCTGGCGACCACCATGCCGTTCAAATAAAGGACGCAGTCGTTACACTCGAGGGTCCGCTCTTTGCTGGTCCCAATCAGGGGCAGTATGCCTTCAAACTCGATTTAGCCAAAGAACTTGGCTCAGCGTACACGGAGGGCATGACCGTTGAGTCTGCTCGGATTACAGCGGTTAAAGTGGCCTCAGCCGACAGCCTGGGTTTGTCGTCGTTCCGCTCTTTTGTGGTGTCGTTGGCGAGCGACAATGCCGACGTAGCCATGCAGGAGGCAGCATTCAAAAACCCCCTGCCTGAGGGCGCGTCACGTGTTTCACTCGACGTATCGCCAGAAGCAGAACTTGGCTCACTCCTTCAGCAGGGTACGGTGTACTTGGTGCTCGACGCGGACCTCGCTGAAGACTACCTCGAAGGAAGCCGCAGCCTTACTCTCAATCTTTCGTTTGACATTACCATTAAATCCTAATTATGCTACGCAAATTCACCCTTTGGGCCGCTTCAGCCCTGATCGCCTTCGCCTCACTGAATTTTGAACTTCAAGAAGCTCCCGGAGATAAACTCATCGGTGTTTGGGAGCCAAGTAACGGCCGTGCCCGCGTGAAAATTGACCGCATCGGAACCAAGTACTACGGCCGCATTGTTTGGCTTATTGAGCCCAACGACCCCGAGACCGGCCTGCCAAAAACCGACAAGAACAACCCCGATCCGGCACTAAAAAACGTGCCGCTCAAGGGATACCGCATGCTCAAAGACTTTGTGTACCAAGCTGACGGAACTTGGTCCGAAGGAACCATTTACGATCCACTTAACGGCAGCACCTACAACTGCGTGATCAAGATGAAGGACAAAAACACGCTCGATATTCGCGGCTACATTGGTGTTCAAGCATTGGGACGAACTGACGTATGGAAGCGTTTAGCCGTTCAACCTGCAAAAAAATGAACACGCGATTTTTGCTCCTAGCCCTTGGCTGTGTATTGGGTTCCTTCCATGTTGACGCGCAAACAGACACTGCATCTTCCGAAGACTACAGCCTCTACGATAACCTCGGTTTTGCGGACTCGGGAGCGAAGCGCTTTTGCAGTCCTAAGATTGAAGGCCTGAGCCCTGCAAAGCTCATTTCGCTTGGCTACGACTTCCAGGGTGGCTATGCAATTGATGCCGGAGACCTATTTGCAGCCGATGGAACAAGTCTGTTGGCGCCAGGAAGCGTGGCTCAAACCACCGCTACCTATGGCCTTCGCGCGGGGTTCAATATTCCAGTGATTTCGAAAACGAACATTGTGTGGCAAATGGGCGCCAACTACTGGAATACCAACTTCCTCTATGCTCCAGATCCTAGTAGCATCACGCCCAACCCCTTGCATCAAACTTTGGATGAACACGGGATACGCACCGCGGGGGTCAACACTACCCTGTTTAAGCCCCTAGACAGTAAGCAGTTCTTGCTGTTTCAGGGTTCCGCGGACCTTAGCGGAACCTACGGCGCTAGCCTTATGCCGTTGGACTACCTCAAGTACTCTGCCGCGTTGATCTACGGCCGCCGTCCGACAGAAAAGAAGCAATGGGGAGTGGGGGTAGCGCGCACCTACCGCGTGGGCGAGATTAACTACATCCCAGTCGTGCTGTACAATTCCACAGACGCAGTCAATAAGTGGGGTGCTGAAGTGCTGTTCCCTGCCCGAGCCCATGTGCGCCGCACCATTAATCCGCGCAACATGATTTTTGCAGGTTATGAGTTAGAAGGCCAATCGTATCGCCTTTGGCGCAATCCAGCGAGCGGTTTTGAGTTGCGCGATGAAGAACTTGAAATTCGCCGAGGAGAAGCCCGACTGCGCATGGTCTACGAGTTTTCGTTGAAAGACTTCATTTGGCTTTCGGTACAAGCGGGTTACCGAGTTAACTATCGATTTGACGTAGATCGTTTGGTCGGTGGCACGGAAATTTACCGCGCATTTGGCCTGCTGCGGGATGATGCCTACGCCCAAGTAAACGGATTGGGTAATCCCTTTTACCTTAACGTGAGCCTAAATCTGGTAAGCCCCTAAGTTTTTAGAACAACATCGCGATAAATACAAAAGCCCCGCCATTTGGCGGGGCTTTTTAGTTCGAAGTCCTAGGCCAATTAAAGGGCCGGAGTAGCGACTACCGTGAAGGTGATCGTGATGTCGTCTGAAAGAACGTAGTCCTTTACAAAGTGCTTCCAGCTAACGCCGTGCTTCTGGCGGTCAAATACCAAGGTTCCGGTGAACGTAGCGCCAGCCTCTGAAACCTGCAGGTTGCTGATTTCGAGCTGCTCGTCAACGGTAACGCCCTTTACGGTCAGTTTGCCGTTCACTTTGTTCAAGCCTTCTGCGCTAACTACCTCAAACGTTGCCGTTGGAAACGAGTCAACGCCAAAAAAGTCATCGGTAGCAAGGTGGGCAACGAGGTCCGTAGCACGGCCACCGTCTTGGTCCTTGTACGACGCGCTGTCCGTAGGCCAAATGCTGGTCATGTCAATCGTGAACGTTCCGCCAGTGATGACGCTGTCTGAAATTTCAACGTTTCCAGAAGTGAGTTTAACGGTTCCGTTGTGGCCGTATACGCCGATAACTTCGCCCTTCCATTCTACGGTAGAAGCGGCAGCGTCTATGGTGTATGAAGTTGCAGCAGCAACTTCCGTTTCTTCGGCCTTATTCGAACACGAGGCAGCTACCAACGCAATCGCGGCAGCAGTAAATAGTGATTTGTTCATGGTTTTTGGTTTCATTATTTGTTTGTGGGTGCAAATATACATGGTTAAACACATAAAACAATGGTTAAACACCTTTATGCAGAAAAAATTGCGCGCTACGCTTTCGGTGCGCGGAACTCGCGGCGTTCTAACCAGATTGTTCCGTAGGGAATGATCGACGCCAATGCGTAACTAGCCACGCGCCGAAATGCCCAAGCTTCCCGAATCCAAACAGCAACCAAGAGCAAGCAATAGGCGACGAACAAGGCGCCGTGAGCCATACCCACAACTTGATTCGGCCACAGCACGCCCAGTCCGTACTTCAACGGCATCGTGGCGCCAAACGCCAAGTAGCTGATCCCTTCGGCTACCGCAATCCACCTAAAAATTCGCACTACATCCATGCCACGTCACTTTCCAATGCAAAAAGAACTAAAAATCGAACCAAGCAGGTCGTCTGCGGTGATTTCGCCCGTAATACTGCCCAATTGGCGCAGGGCTTCGCGCAGGTCGTAGGCCACGAGTTCCCCGCTCGTTCCCTGGGTGAGGCTGGCTCGGGCCCTGCTTAGCGATTCGATGGTTGCCAATAGGGCAGAAGCATGCCGAGCATTCGCAATAAGCACGTTGCCTTCGGGCTCGTGCTGCCGAATTCGATCGAGCAGGTGGGCTTCCAAGCGGCTCAGCGCCTCGTCGTCGGGGCCAAAAACGAGGTGCTCAGGGTAGGCGGAGCGGTCAAATGCTCCCCATAAATCACTTTTCGTCAAAAGCACGGTTACTTCAGCCTCAGGGTTCGCTTCCCTAACTTTTTCGACCAGCTCGCGCGCCGAGTCGGCGGTCGTTTCGGTCGGGTCGACCAGCACCACGGCGAGGTGGGCCTCAGCGAGCTTGTTCCACGACCGCTCAATGCCCATCTGTTCGATTTGGTCTTCGGTCGCGCGGATTCCGGCGGTGTCAATGAGCCTAAAAACGTAGTCTCCGAGTCGAAACCGCTCTTCAACGCTGTCTCGTGTAGTGCCCGGTACAGCGCTCACCAACGCCCTGTCGTCGCGCAGCAGGCGGTTGAGTAGCGTGCTTTTGCCTGCGTTCGGTGCGCCGAGCAGCACGAGCGGAATGCCGTCCCGAATGGCTTGTCCGTGGCGAAATGTCGCGTGCATCGTGGTGCATTCTGCGACAAGCTGGTCAAGCACGCTCAGTAGCTGGTCGCGGTGCGCAAACTCCACATCTTCTTCGACGAAATCAAGTTCAAGTTCGATAAGTGCCGCGAAATCGGTCATCTGGCGGCGGAGTTCCGATAGTTTGCGCGAAACCGTGCCCTTTAATTGCTTGAGTGCCAGTTCGTGGCCGGCGCGCGATTCGGCGGCGATTAAGTCGCCGACCGCCTCGGCTTGCGCGAGGTCGAGCTTGCCGTGGGCAAACGCCCGCTGGGTGAATTCCCCGGGGGCGGCAAGCTCGGCGCCGGCTGCTAGCAACGCGGTCAACGCCTCCTCGGCGATGTACGCCGCACCGTGAAGCCCAAACTCAACCACATCCTCGCCAGTAAACGAAGCGGGCCCCTTAAACCAGGTGGCTAAGCCCTCGTCGAGATCCCGTCCGTCCGCGGAATGAAAAATGCCCAGCATGGCCTTGCGAGGCACCCATGCGCCCCGCGCAGAAAAAACACGCTGGGCCACAACCAAGGCCTGAGGCCCAGAAAGGCGTACTACGTGCAGGGCGCCACGTCCTTTGGCGGTCGCTAAAGCGGCAATGGTCGACAAAATCACCCCACAAAGGTACTGGTTCGGCATGGGCTTTGCGGTGGCACGTCTCATGAACCTCCGCCTGATTTCTGGACTCCTCGCTGCCATCCTGGTCAGCACCTCGTGCCGTGTGGATCAGGCTATTGAAGCCGAAGACAGCTGGTTCTACAGCCGGCGACCGACACGCTCGGTGTTCACATCGGTGGGCAACGACACCCTGCATTGGACCCAAACGGGTACGGGAACAGATACGGTGCTCCTGGTCCACGGATTCGGACCGTACCCCACCGTGCAGTGGCAGCCTGTGGTGTGGAAGTACAGCGACACCAAAACACTGATCGTCGTGGACCTCTTGGGTTTTGGCAAGAGCTGTTCTCCCGATACGGCGGTTACGGTAGCGCAGCAGGTCGCGGCCTTGCATTCCGCGCTCGACCAACGCGGAATTTCACGCGTACACCTCGTTGGCCACTCCTACGGCGGTATGGTAAGCACCCTCTTTGCGAGCCAATTCCCCGATCGGGTTCGCTCGCTCGTGCTGATCGATCCGCTGCATCGCCACTTTGAACTGCGGCACCTTGATAGCTTGCAGCGGCTTTGGGGTCGTCCGATTGAAGAGGTCCTGCTTCCGCGGGATGTGGAATCCTACGACGCCATGATGGCCGTCAGCGTCAAGGATCCGTTTTTTTTGCCGGCGTTCATGAAGCAGCAGGTGCTCGAGACCATTTATCAGGTCAACGTGGCGCAGCGTGAGGCCATGCTCCGGGCGGTCCGACGCGACGAGTTGATGCTGAAGGCAAACGCCACTGGCTCCAATGTGCCGACGTTGCTGGTCTGGGGTGAGGGCGACGCGCTGTTTCCTCCTCGGGGAGCGGTCCAGTTGGCGCAAGATTTTCCTAAAAGCCGCACGGTGCTCATTCCCAATGCGGGGCATATTCCCCACATGGAACGGCCTTTTGTTGTGCTGGATTCGCTGGAAGCCTTCTTTAGCGACCAATCGCCCAAATAGCAGGCTCTTTTTCGTTGAGTTCCTTAGGCAGCGGCATGCTTCGCCAGGTGCGTACACTGTGCCGGCGAACCCACTCGCGGGGCCCGGTAAGCCCAAGTCCAATGTAAAGTTGGGTATCGGGGTGCAGAATCTGGCACAGTTCCGGGAACAACTTGGCGTTGCGGTAGGGTGTTTCGATGAACCACTGGCTTTCGCCCTGTGCGGCGTCCCGCTCCATTCGTAGCACCTGACTCTTACGGACGTTAGCCTCGTGGGGTAGGTAGCCGTGAAAGCGAAATTGCTGCCCGCTCAGACCGCTGGACATGAGGCCCAGCAAAAACGACGACGGTCCAGGCCACGCCACGACGGGAATTCCTTCGGCGTGGGCTTGGGCCACGACTTCTGCGCCGGGATCGGCCATTCCGGGAGCACCTGCGTCCGAAATCAAGCCCATGTCCCGCCCTTCGCGGCATGCCTCGAGAAGCGATTTGGCGTCGTTTCCGCCGTGCTTCGACCACGAAGCCATGTTGAGCGCATTAAGGTCGAGGCTTGGTTGAATGCTTCGGAGCTGCGCCCTCGCGACCTTGGGCGTTTCCACAATCCAGTCTGAAATTCCACCGACGACGTCGCGCAATTCTGCGCCACTCCAACGGCTTGAATCCGCAAGGGCAACGGGAACGACGTGAAGGGTGCCTAGCTGCGCCATACCTGGATCCATTGGGCGCATGCGGTGCGCAGCAGTTCGACGACCTGCAGAAAACCGTTTTCTCCGCCGTAGTACGGATCGGGCACTTCACGTCCCTCTCCGGGGTACGCCGATTCCAAAACCAGCGCAACCTTGGACTTGGCGTGCTCTGGTGCGCGCAGCAGCACGTCAGCCAGGTTCGATCGATCCATTACGAGAATATGGTCAAACGACTCAAAATCAGAGGGCTGAAGAGGTCGAGATCGCTGGCCAGAAATATTAATACCCTGCCGGCGAACGGATGCTTGCGATCTTGGATCGGGAGCTTCGCCTTGGTGGGTTGCGATGGTTCCGGCGCTATCTACGGTCCAACCGTGGTCAGGTCCGAAATGGGCTCGGAGTTCGTCTTCCAAAACGCCTTGAGCGACCGGAGATCGGCAAATATTGCCAAGGCACACCATGAGTACCCGGCGCGGTTCCATTAGGCCAGCGTAAGCTTCTTTCGAATGTCGTCGACGTAGGTACGGAAGCGCTTGTCGGTTTCGGTCAAATTCGAAACGGTGCGGCAGGCGTGCAGTACGGTCGCGTGGTCCTTGTTGCCAATCTGCGTCCCGATCGAGGCCAGCGAGTTTTTCGTCAGTTGCTTTGCGAAGTACATCGTGAGCTGGCGCGCCTGTACAATTTCACGCTTGCGGGTCTTGCTGCGCAGCAGTTCGATGGGCATGTCGAAGTAATCGCACACCACTTTTTGGATGAAGTCGATCGAAATTTCGCGGGTCGTGTTCTTGACGAACTTGTCAATCATCGACTTCGCAAGCTCCACCGTGATCCGCTTGCGGTTCAGCGACGACTGAGCAAGCAGTGAAATCAAGGCTCCCTCGAGTTCCCTAACGTTGTTGGTGATAGAGTAGGCAAGGTATTCGATGACGTCGTCGGGCATTTCAATGCCGTCGGCGTAAAGTTTTTGGCGCAAGATGGCCATGCGCGTCTCGAGATCAGGGCGCTGCAAATCCGCAGAAAGTCCCCACTTGAAGCGCGAGAGCAAGCGCTGTTCCATGCCTTGTAGGTCAACCGGGGCACGGTCTGACGTCAAAATAATTTGCTTGCCTTGCTGGTGCAGGTGGTTAAAGATCTCAAAGAACACATCCTGCGTCTTCTCTTTGCCACTGAACGAATGCACGTCGTCCATGATCAGCACGTCGATCAGCTGGTAAAAATGGACGAAGTCGTTCTTGGTGTTGTTTCGAATCGCGTCAATGAACTGCTGGGTGAAGCGTTCTGCCGAAACGTAGAGTACGGTTTTTTCGGGGAAGCGGTCCTTGATTTCAATCCCGATGGCGTGGGCCAGGTGGGTTTTGCCTAGACCGTTGCCGCCGTAGAGGAGCAAGGGATTGAACGAGGTTCCGCCCGGCTTTTGCGCCACTGCATAGCCTGCTGAACGAGCTAAACGGTTGCAGTCGCCCTCAATAAAGTTCTCAAAACTGTAGTTCGGATTGAGCTGCGACTCGATGTGAACCTTTTTAAGGCCCGGAATCACAAACGGGTTGCGAATGCCGTCGTCGCCGATGCGAGCGGGTAGCGCAACCTGAGGGTTCTCAATGGGGCCACGGTTCGCCGACGGAATATCCATGTTCGACGTTCCGAGGTGTGCGGACTCCTGGTCCATCACAATGGAGTAAACCAAACGTGCATCACTGCCCATCTCCTTGGTGATGGCGGATTTCAGGAGCTTCACGTAGTTGGCTTCGAGCCACTCGTACACGAATTTTGACGGAACCTGCAGTGTTATAACCTTGCCTTGGAGCTTGACTGGCCGAATAGGAAGAAACCACGTCTTGTACGCTTGAGGACTAATGTTGTCCTGCACGTAGGTCAGACAGTTTCTCCAGACGGTTTCAGCAGTGCGCTCCATCGTTGCGTTTAGGTTAGTAATTTGAGGTGCCGTAAGGGGAGTGGGTGAGGGTCGGTAAACGACCAGGGAGCACTTCCTTTTCCGGACAGCGAAATTGTCAATTAATTATGTTGAAAAAAGTTTGACTACCTATTGATTTACAAAAATTTTTGTCGTTAGGCGTTTTCAACAAACCTCGGTTAATTGCTTGTAAAAAAATCGTAACACACACAATATCAAACTATAAGTACATAAAATAATGTTTGTTTCAACATGTAAATTAAGAGTTCGGTACGCTGAAACCGACAAAATGGGTTACGCCTACTACGGGGTGTACGCGACCTACCTCGAAGTGGCTCGTGTTGAAGCCATAAGGAGCATCGGCCTCTCGTATTCTGCGATGGAAGAGGGCGGAATAATGCTCCCGGTGCGCGACGTGCAGCTTCGCTACCGACGTCCGCTCAAGTACGACGAAGAATTCACGATCACCACCGTCATTGCATCGCTGCCTGAAGGAAGTAGGCTCCACTTTCGCTACCAAATTCACAATGGGGCAAACGAACTCTGCACCGAGGCCGAGACGACCCTGGTTTTTGCGTCGACCGAAACCGGACGCCCGGTGCCTCCTTCAGCGGAATTTTTAGACGCGCTTGGGCGCCACCTCACGGAATAACGAGCACGCGCAAGGGGCCCTCGGCCGTATACCAGCCGCCCGAAGGAAGCACTCCGTCGCGCTGAAGTAGGGTGCTTCGCCCTAAAACGTCCCAAACGCGCAGTTCGGGTTGGTCGGGTAGCGGCCAAGCTCCAGAGCGAATTACGATGCTTTGATTTCGGTCCCGTGATTCCATTTCAGCCACATCTAGGCCCGGAGTCAGAATTTGCCACGTGCCGAAATCCAGGCGAAGCCCGTCAGCATGAACACCCGCATACTTCACCGTGTCTGCGTGGAGCACGGCCTCGGCAAATTGCCGAAACGTCGTGGTGGACGTAAGGCTGTAGAGTGCCTCCATGACGAGTCCGTCCATTACGGCACCGCCGAGGCGCTGGCGTCCGCGTACTAAGGCATCAACCATAACGGTGGTGTGGCTGTACGGTCCCGTAAATACGAGCCCAGGATACATTTTTTGCTGGGTATTTAGCGCGGAACGGCCGGCCCAAAAGCTGTTGTGTCCGTCCCAGGTGAACACGTCGGCCCATCGGTTGGGGCTCCATTCGCGCGACCACGCCACCGCGAAGTAGTCGCACAGTGCCTCCTCGAGCGCTTGGCGCTGCGTTGAAATGTTGGTGCCGGGGGCGGCGCCGTAGCACATGGCGTGGCCGTACTCGTGAACCAGTACGTCGGGATCCTCGGCATCGTCTACTCCGCCTTCGCCGAAGTACAGCCGTGGCGGATTTGTTGCGTAGTCAAATGCGCTCTGGTCTGCGCCGCCGTACGCATTGACGTCAACCGGAATCGAGTAGGGGACCATGGCCCCATAGCCAAGGGAAGCCATGCGCTGCTTCCATGCATGTATATGAAACAGGGCATTCACCATCTCAAACTCGGGAGCGGCACGACTGAACGCCGCGTTGGCATTAGGTAAAACCGGCACCGTCACGGTCGGAGGATCAAACTCCTGAATGCTCGCCGCCGCGTTCGCCAGCACGAATCCGCTTCCGTTCCAAGTCAGGCGAAGCGAAACCGGCTGCCGAAGGCTGTCCAGTACCGCCAAATTGCTGTCGTTGCCGTCCACATAGCTGCCGCCGTAGGGTGCGTTGGCGCGCGTCACTGGATCGGGCGCGAAGACCTTCGCCGTGACCAAGGTGTCAAGTCGGCGAATCAGGTCCAGGGAATCCACGGCACGTCCGTTGGCGTCGAGCCAGTAGCGCATTCGCCGAAGAGGGTGTGCTTCATAGGCCTCCACAGCGCGCGCACCAATCCACTGGTTGTCTCGAAGAAGCCACACGCGGTCAGAACCCTCCGCGATCGGATGCGCGCCAGGAATCCACGTGGGGAGTTCGGGGGCGATGATCCGATCGAGCGCCCCCGTTAAATCAAGAATTCGAACCGCTTCTGCGCCCTCAATTGGGATGCCGTGCAGATGACCCTGCAGCCGCTCGTAGTTGCGCCATGGCGTACTTCGGTACGCGTAGGGAATCCATTCAAGTCCTTCGCGTTGGGGAAGTTGGGCGTTGGTTTGTTGACCTAAAATAGGTGCGCACAAGGCCAGTCCGAGTGCAGCAAAAAGTACGCGTGCCGGCTTCATTTAGTGAGGAATTGGAGTGGCAGTAAAGAGTTCGTCTGCCCCGTAGCGCCCGAGGGAACGCCAGGCAAAAGGGGCTAAGGGTTCGCGCGGGCCACCTTCGGGTAGGCTAATTGGCGCACTCCATCGGAAGGCCTCGTTCCATAACTGTGCATGGATGAATGCCTGAATGGTGGCCGGCCCACCTTCCACCATGAGGCTGCGCAAGCCACACGAAGCGAGGTGCCGTTTTAAGGCCGTTGATGGGTACTCGTTGGGATCGGGGCTCCACAGCACCCAACCTTGCTCCTGAGCTTGGCGCGCGTGCTCCTTTGAAAGCTGTCGGGATGCCCACAAAATTCGCTGGATTTCTGGACCGTACACGGCGCGCACGCTGCCCGAAGTTTGGTCGTTGAGCCACGTGCCGGCGCCGACCAACAAGGCTCCGCAGGTTTGCCGAAGGCGATGCGACCATAGTTGGGCTTCCGGCCCCGTAATGCGCCAAGGCCCCGGGTGGGTGGCGCTGCGCGGGCCGTCAACCGCTCCGTTCGCGTCGGAAGCCCATTTCAGTGTCACCCATGGCCGGCCCTGGCGAATGGAGCCCAAAAACGCTCGATTCAGGAATTCAGCCTGTTCGGCTGCTAGGCCGACGTCAACGGTAGTTCCTGCTGCGCGCAGCATCGCAATGCCGCGTCCTGAAACTAGCGGGTTTGGGTCTTCGTGCGCGACCACGACACGGCCTACATTGTGGTCAATCAGTGCTTGGCTGCACGGGCCGGTGCGACCTTGGTGGCTGCAGGGCTCGAGCGTCACATACATGGTGGCCATCGGAAGGAGTTCGCGGTCGCCGTCGCTCAGGTTGCGAAGCGCCATGATTTCGGCGTGCGGCTCGCCTGCTCGGTGGTGGTAGCCCTCGGCCAAAATGCGCCCCTGGTAAACGAGCACCGCGCCCACCATGGGGTTGGGGTGCGTAAACCCTGAACCTTGGGCCGCGAGGTCCAGTGCGCGCTGCATAAACAAGGAGTCCGTTCCCACTGCGCTAAGGTACTGCGCTACCTTTGGCGCGTGACGTGGCGGGAACTACAGCTGGTATTTGAGCAGGCGCGCGGACCTTTTGGTTCATCTGAAGCCAAGGCACAGTGGCGTTGCTGGATCGAGGCGCGTACCGGGCAGTCGCCTGCGCTTGTTTCGCTGGAGTCGGCCTTGGAGGCAACCCCCGTGGCCCAGCGTGCGTTAGAGCAGGACCTTGCGGATTTAATGACACGAAAGCCAATTCAGCAAATACTTGGTTTTGAGTATTTTGATGGACACAAATTCCACATAAACTCTAATGTACTCATACCGAGGCCCGAAACCGAAGAACTCGTGGTAGCCGCCGCCCAAACGCTGCCTAACGACGCGACGGTACTGGACTTGGGTACGGGTTCTGGGTGCATTCCTGTGGCGCTCAAACTCCGGCGTCCCGACTTGACGCTGGTGGGATTGGACTGCTCACATGCTGCGTTGGACGTCGCGCGCCGAAACGCCGAAAGCCTGGGTGCGCGCGTCGATTGGATCCACGGCGACCTTCACGGAGTGCCTCCGGCGGGCATGCGCGCTGACGCCGTGCTGAGCAATCCGCCCTACGTGGAACCCGAAGACCCCCTCGAGCCCGAAGTCCGCGAATTTGAGCCAGCCCTAGCGCTTTTTGCCCCCCAAGGGGATCCACTGTACTTCTACCGGCGGGTGCTCCACTGGGCAGACTGCGTTCAAGCCGTCCAGCTTGGCCTAGAGTGCCATCGCGACTACGCAGCGGCGGTCGCAGATTTAGCCCATCAATCAGGCTGGGATTCCACGGTGACCGCAGACCAATTTGGTGCGCCCCGCTGGGTTTGGGGCCTAAAAACGCAGGCTTGAACACCTACCTTTGACGTTATGGCTCCGCACGACCGTATTACCGCACTCCGCCGCGAACTGCACGAGCACAACCGCCGTTACTACGTTGCCGACGCGCCTACGATCAGCGACGTAGAATTTGACCGCCTGCTCAAGGAACTTCAAGAGCTTGAAGCACTACATCCCGAGTTTTTTGATGCCAACAGTCCAACCCAACGCGTTGGCGGTGGGTTCACCAAGAACTTTGAGCAGGTTGCCCACCGGCGCCCCATGCTGAGCCTTGCCAATACCTACAGTTTTGAGGAGCTCGATGATTTTGTTCGCCGCGCCCAAGAACTAGCTGCTACGCCAGAATTGGAATGGAGTGCTGAACTCAAATTCGACGGCGTAGCCATCTCACTTTGGTACGAAAATGGGGCCTTGGTTCGGGCGCTAACCCGGGGCGACGGCGTGTATGGAGACGACGTGGTCGTCAACGTGCGCACCATTGCGCAGCTTCCGCTTTACCTGCCCGAAGGTGCTCCGCGGGACCTTGAGGTGCGAGGTGAAATCGTTTACCTCCACGACGATTTTGAACGGCTGAATGAACGACGTCGCGCAGCGGGACTTGAACTATTTGCCAACCCCCGCAACGCCGCTTCGGGTACCTTAAAAATGCAGGATTCCGCTGAAGTAGCCCAGCGCCGCCTGAGCATGTTTACCTACGCGGCGTATTCCGACGACCGTCCGTTTACTACCCACTCGGGCGCACTGGATCAGTTGGCCGAATGGGGTTTCCCGGTTCCGCCTCGCGCGCAGCGTTGGTCCCAAAAGTGCGCTCGGGCCGACGAACTCAAGGACTTTTTGCGCTTTTGGGATGCCGAACGCCAGCACCTCCCGGTGGCGACCGACGGCGCCGTGCTCAAAGTGGATCGGGTAGACGAGCAGCAGCGACTTGGATTTACCGCCAAAGCTCCGCGCTGGGCGATGGCCTATAAGTTCAACGCAGAGCAAGCCTGTACTCCCTTAAACGACGTGCGCTACCAAGTTGGCCGCACCGGTGCCGTCACGCCAGTGGCCATACTAGACCCCGTTTGGCTGAGTGGAACCCAAGTCCAGCGTGCGTCTGTGCACAACGCCGACCAGATTGCCAAACTTGATTTGCACCTCGGTGATTGGGTTTGGGTAGAAAAGGGTGGCGAGATCATCCCGAAAATCACGGGCGTCGACCGGTCCAAGCGACCGGCGGGCGCGCCCAAAGTGGAATTTGCATCGAACTGCCCTGACTGCGGTACGCCACTCGAACGCCAGGAGGGTGAAGCCCAGCATTTTTGCCCCAACCGAGAAACCTGTCCGCCCCAAATCAAAGGCCGAATCGAGCACTTTATTCACCGGCGCGCCATGGACGTCGACGGAATCGGAATCGAAACCGTCGACCGGCTCGTCGACCTTGGGTGGGTGAAAACCCCGGCAGACCTCTACGACCTTGGCGCCGAAGGCTGGTCTCGGTTGGAGAAGTTTAAAGAAAAGTCGGTATCGAACGCGTTAGCTAGCCTCGACGCCAGCCGCAGCGTCCCCTTTGAGCGCGTACTGTTTGCACTCGGCATCCGCCACGTCGGCGAAACGGTGGCAAAAAAACTCGCGAAGGCTTTTCCCAGCATGGATCTGCTGGCAGCAGCACACACCGACGACCTCTTGACCGTGCCCGACGTCGGCCCCCAAATCGCGGAAAGTATCGCGAACTGGATGCAGAACCCCGAACACCAGCGCGAACTCGGTCGCCTTAAATCCCAAGGCCTGCAAATGGAAAAGGCCGCTACAGCCGGCGGTGCGTCGACGGTACTCGAAGGCAAAACCTTTGTGGTAAGTGGCGTGTTCACCCACTACAGCAGAGACGGCATCAAAGATGCGGTGGAGCAGCACGGTGGCCGCATTGCCAGCAGTGTCAGCAGCAAAACAAACTACCTACTTGCCGGCGAGGGAGTAGGCCCAAGTAAACGCGTCAAAGCCGAAGCGCTGGGCGTACAATGGTTAACTGAAGAAGAATTTCGAGCATGGATTGGCTCTACCGACTAACCGCCCGGCTGCAGCAGCGCGCATGGCGCAAGGCCGCCGACGAACGCCCCACCACCTTGGCATGGCCCGGTTGGGAAAAAGCACGCCGCATCGGCATCGTATTTGACGCCCGCGCCGAAGAGGGCTACCTAGAATCGCTGCGCCAAGTGGTGTCTGCACTCCAAGGGCAGCAGCGCGCGGTCGCACTCATTGGCTGGACGGGCGAAATGCGCCCCAAAAATGCCCTGTACTCTGGCCGACAACTCATATTCATTGATGATTTTGCGTGGAACGGGGTTCCTCAAGGCGGAAACGCCCTCGAGTTCATGCAAAGCGAATTTGACCTTGTGGTCGCCCTGCACCGCAGCGAAGACAGCCCCATTGACTACCTCGTGGCGCGCACTCCAGCAGGGCTGCGCGTGAGCCTGACCGGCGCCAACGACTTTTACGACGTGCGCTACCACAGCGCCGACCGCCTTCCTATGGACTACTTTCGTGCCTTGAGCGCTTGGCTCACCAAAATTCCTTCTCGATGAACACACGCGTAAATCCCTTTCGCGGAACAGGTATCGCCCTAGTTACCCCGTTTACATCTGCGCACGACGTGGATTACCCCGCGCTCACCCGACTGGTAAACCACTGCATTCAGGGCGGAGTCGATTTTCTGGTCGCACTCGGAACCACCGCCGAAACGGCGACACTCACGACGGACGAAAAGCGCAAGGTGGTCGAAACCATCCTTGAAGCCGCAGCCGGCCGGGTGCCCGTCGTGCAGGGGGTAGGAGGCAACAACAGCGCCCACGTGGCCGCCGAACTAAAAAACGGCCTGCCCACGGGAATCAAGGGAATTTTAAGCGTATCACCCTACTACAACAAACCCACACAAGAAGGTATTTACCGCCACTTTTGCCACATCGCAGAGGCAACCGACGTGCCCATCATTCTCTACAACGTGCCGGGCCGTACCGGATCCAACATGACCTCGGCGACCACCTTGCGCATCGCCAAAGCGGTTCCCCACGCGGTGGCCATCAAAGAAGCGAGCGGCAACCTCGAGCAGGCCATGGAAATCATCCTCGGGGCACCCGCCGGATTTGATGTGCTCAGCGGAGACGACAACCTCACGCTTCCGTTGATCGCCTGTGGCGCGCACGGCGTCATTTCGGTAAGCGGACAGGGCTTCCCCAAAACATTCAGCCAAATGGTGCGCGATGCGCGCCAAGGCAACGTCGCTGCGGCCCAAAAGGGACACTACGCAATGCTGACCTTCACGCAGCAGCTATTTGCCGAGGGAAATCCGGGCGGAATCAAAGCCGCACTAGCCCACCTTGGCATCATGGAAAACGAAGTTCGCCTGCCGCTTTGGCCTGTTTCGACAGGACTCTACTCCGCACTGCGCGAATCGGTACAGCAATTGCAGAAGTTCGAATCATGAAAAACGGGATCCTTGCCCTAGCTACAGCCGCGCTTTTGCCGTCCTGTGGGGACTACAATAAAGTGCTCAAAAGCACCGATCCCGCCTACAAGCTCGAGCGGGCCATTCAGTACTACGACGGCAAGAACTACAGCAAGGCGTATCCGCTATTTGACGAATTAATGACGTCGTACCGCGGAACCACGAAAGCCCAAACGGTCTACCGCTACTTCGCCCAAACGCTTTACGCCCAGCGGGAATACGTGCTGGCGTCCTACCACTTCAAGCGGTTTGCGCAGACCTTTCCCAACGACGATTTTGCCGAAGAGTCCGCCTACCTGGGCGCACACTGTGCCTACCTCGATGCGCCCTCTACGACCTTGGACCCGGCGTTGACCTACCAGGCGATGGACGAACTGCAATTGTTCATCAATACCCACCCAGATTCCAAGTTTCTGCCCGAAGCCAACGACCAAATTGACGAACTCCGCCGACGGCTCGAAGAAAAAAGCTTTCTGATTGCCAAGGGCTACCACCACCGCAACCAGTTTGCAAGTGCCGTCGTATCGTTTAACGTAATGCTGACGGACCACCCCGCAAGCCCACGCCGCGAAGAAGCCATGTTTTACCGCGTAGAGTCCGCGCTGAAGTACGCTGAAAACAGCATCGAGTCCAAGCAGGACGAGCGCTACCGAGAAGCCGAAACTTACGTCAAAGAATACCAAGCGACGTTCCCCGAAGGCAAGTACGCGGGTCAGGTTGCGTCGCTTTCAAAGCGAATTGCCGCGCGGAACCGAAAATAATCGTACTTTTGCCCTCCTAATTGCAACTTAGACTCATTCGCACCATGGATAAAGCGCACCTCTCTGCTTCGAAGACTACCAAAACGTTGGATTTCAACGAGCTGGATGCTGCCACCGGCAACATCTACGAGGCTATTGCTCAAATTTCTCGCCGTGCCGAGCAAATCAACGAGACGCTTCGCGCCGAAATCAACGATAAACTCGAAGATTTTCAGGTGGTTACCGATAGCCTAGAAGAAGTGTTCGAGAACAAGGAGCAGATCGAAATGTCGCGCCAGTACGAGTCGCTACCCAAGCCTCACGCAATGGCCGTTCGCGAATGGCTCGACGGTAAGGTGTACTACCGCTACCCCGAGACCGACAGCACTAACGCCTAAGGATCATGGTACTGCAGGGTCGCCGCATCCTGCTGGCAGTTAGTGGGGGCATCGCCGCCTACAAAATTCCCTTTTTGGTTCGCCTTCTTCGCCAATCGGGCGCAGAGGTCCGCGTTGCCATTACGCCTTCGGCTGAAGAGTTTGTGGCTCCGCTTACCTTGGCCGCGCTCAGCGGACAGCCGGTGGAGCGGCACCTCGTCCTCCAGGGCGGAGGCCGAACCTCGTGGAACAACCACGTTCACTTAGCCGAATGGGCAGAGGCCCTCGTCGTGGCGCCCGCCACGAGCAACACCTTGGCCAAAGCCGCCAACGGTTTGTGCGACAACTTAGTAACTTCTCTGGTTCTTTCTTCAAAGTGCCCCGTGTTTTGGGCTCCCGCGATGGATCTGGACATGTTCGCCTATTCGGCGACGCAGCACAATTTAACGGTGCTTCGCCGCATGGGGCACCACGTTTGGCCTTCTCCCGAAGGCGAATTGGCGTCGGGCCTTTCGGGCGCAGGCCGAATGGCCGAGCCCGAATTCATGCACCGCCAGCTCGAGCTGTTTTTTGGTGCCTCGTCGTTTTGGTTCGGAAAAACGATACTTCTTACCTCGGGGCCTACCGAAGAAGCCTTGGATCCGGTTCGGTTCATTACGAACGGCTCTAGCGGAAAAATGGGCGAGGCGTTGGCCGCCGAAGCGGAACTTCGCGGCGCCACGGTGCACTGGGTGCGCGGACCCTTGCGCAGGGCCGATCGCACTTGGACCGAGCGCGTTCAGGTGGTTTCGGTGCGAAGCGCCGCAAGAAGCCCTCTCGGCCTCCCTTGAGCTCGAACCAACCCAAGACATCCTCGCTGCGCTCGTCGCTGCTAAACAACCTGGCCAGTACCTGCTTGGCTTTGCGCTCGAAACCCACGACGCGCTGGCCTCTGCCCAAGCCAAACTCCGCCGAAAAGGAGCCGATGCGCTGATCCTCAACGTCGACGGTCCCCAAACGGGAATGAACAGCGACACCAACCAAATTGCCCTGGTCCGTCCAGAAGGCGTACAACAAGGCCCATTAGAAACGAAAGAATCCGCCGCACGCCGCATCCTAGACTGGGTTGAGCGCTATGCTGCCAACGCGTAACTTCACCTCGTGAAACTACGCGCGCTCCTCGTCCTTGCCGTCCTCTGCAACGCGCCCTTAACGGGCCAAGAGTTCTTTGTTGAAGTTAAAGTGCAAGCTCCTGAGGTTCAGACTAATGATCGCCAAGTATTCACCCAATTGGAGCAGGTGATTCGCGACCTCATCAACAACCGAGCATGGACCGAAGACACCTGGGAGCAGGTTGAACGCATCCGCGGATCCTTTGTGTTTACGATCCGCGACTACGACCAAAGTACCGGCCAAATGTCGGGCAACCTTCAGGTCTCCTTTGCGCGCCCCATATACCAATCTGACTACAATTCGACTACGTTCACGTACCAAGATCCCGACGTGCGCTTTCGCTACCGTGCCAACGAAATTGTCGAGTTTCAACCGAACCAATTCGGTGAATTGTCCTCACTCATAGGCTTTTATGCCTACTTGGCCCTCGGGCTTGACGAGGCGTCGTTCGATCCTCAAGGTCGTGCCTCGCTGCTTTCTGCCCAGCAGGTTGCCCAGCTCGCGCAATCTTCGGGCGCTGGCGGTGGATGGGACCGCTTTTCGTCTACGCGCAACCGCTTTTGGTTGGTAGAAGACTTGCTCAATCCGGCCAACGAGGCCTTCCTTCAAGCTTGGTATCGCTACCATCGCGACGGGTTGGACCGCTTAGCCAACGTGGAAACGCAATCCCAAGCCAAGCAGGCCATTTCAAGTGCCGTGCTCGCGCTCAAACCCATCCACACGCGGCAGCCGAATATCTTCTTGCTCCGTTGGTTTTTTGATGCAAAGTCTGTGGAAATTCAGCAAGTTTTCTCTGGCGGACCTCAGGTTCCCGTTCAGGAACTCACCGAGGCGCTTCAAGTCATGGACGCGTCAAACGCAAGTAAGTACTTGAAGTTGGGTACGTCTCGGTAGGGTCACTTAAGTTTACTCCATGCTCCGTCGCCTGCACATTGAACGCTTTGCGCTTATCGACCAGCTTGACCTGGTCGTCGAGCCGGGTTTTACGGTGGTCACGGGCGAAACGGGTGCGGGAAAATCCATTTTTCTCGGTGCCCTCCAGCTGGCCCTTGGGGGGCGGGCGGAGTTCGCCGCAATTGGCCAGCCTGGCCACAAAAGTGTCGTTGAGGCGGAGTTCACGGTCGCCGATGCACGGCGCACGGACCTCGCTTCAGACGACTGGGACTGGTGGTCAGAGGGCAACGCCGCGAGCCTGGTGCTGCGCCGCGAAGTCCATCCGGGCGGACGCAGCCGCGCGTTCATCAACGATTCCCCGGTACGACTCGAAGAACTTCGCCGTGTTTCGAGCTCCTTGATCGACATACACAGTCAGCGCGACGAAGGCCTGTGGGCGCGAAGCGAAGGCATCGCATTGCTGCTCGAGAACTTCGCGCCGATTGAGGTGAACGCGGCGCGTGGGGCCTACGGCACAGCATGGATCGCCTACGTGGAGGCGGAACGTGCGCTACGCGAGCTCGAGTCGGAATTAGGCTCCGTACACGATCCCGAATACCTGCGTTTTGTAGTTCAGGAACTCCAAGCGTTTGGATTAAAGGAAGGGGAGGAGGCTCAACTCCGGCAGCAGCTCGCCACCCTGAGTCACCAAACGGAGCTACTCGAAGCAAGTTCAGAGGTCCTGCACACCCTGGACCGAGAAGAGCACGGTTTGGCGGCGCTTGCGAGCCAAGTGCGCCGCGCCGCGGAACGCGTGGCGCGCCGCACCGGCAGCCACGAACACTTAGTGACCCAAGGGCTCGCACTCGAAGAGCACGTGCGCGAATTGAGCACCGCTTGGGCCTCGCTAAGCGATCAGTTGGAGGCAGATCCGGCTGCGCTTACCCGTGCTGAAGAACGCTTGTCTGAACTGGACCGAATCCAGCGCAAGCACCAGGTGGCCACCGAAGCGGAGCTGCTCGCCCATGCTGAGGTACTTCGCCGTCGGCTGGAGCTATGGGAAGAAGGTCAAGGCCGTATTGCGGCAGCCCAGTCGGCACTTTACGCAGCAGAAAAGGCCGTAGTCAGCGCCGGGGACTTGTTAAATCAGGCGCTAATGGCAGGCGAGTCCGCGCTCGCGACGGCTGTCTATGAGGGTTTGGCTGATTTGGCCATGCCCCAAACGCAGTGCGCAGTGCGCGCAACGCCGAAAGCAGCCCCTTCGGTCAGTGGAACCCATTCCTACCGACTTGAATTCAGTGCAAACCCGGGCCAAGCACTGCAGGAACTCAGCAAAGTGGCTTCAGGGGGCGAACGGAGTCGGTTGATGCTCGTGCTTAAGCGCTTCTTGGCACAGCGTCAGGGACTTAGTACGGTGCTGTTCGATGAAATTGACACGGGCGTTTCGGGGGGGACCGCCTCGAAGATGGCCCAAATGCTGCGCGCCATGAGCCACGATGCTCAGGTGCTTGCCATTACCCACCTTCCTCAGGTTGCAGCGAAAGGAAGCCACCATTGGGTCGTCGAGAAATCAAGTGACGGTGCGTCCACGCGCACCCACATTCGAGTACTCGACGAGTCCCAGCGCTCAGAAGAAGTGGCTCGACTGCTCTCCGACGGAAACCTGAGTGAACTCGCTTTGGCGCAGGCCAACGCACTCATGGCGGCATCCGAGTGATTTTGCCGATATTTGCTGCATGAACAACCTACTAGCCGGAAAAAAGGGCATCATCTTCGGCGCCCTGAACAGCGACTCCATTGCGTGGAAAGTCGCGGAACAGTGCCATGCTCAAGGTGCACAGCTCGTCCTCACTAATGCTCCCATGGCCATGCGCATGGGGGAAATCAATGCACTCGCCGAGAAGACGGGCGCACCCGTGATTGGCGCCGACGCAACAAGCCTTGAAGAGCTGCAAAACCTCATTCAGGGTGCGATGGACCACTTTGGTGGCAAAATCGACTTCATCCTGCACAGCATTGGTATGTCGGTAAACGTCCGCAAGAACCGCCCCTACACGGATTTGAACTACGACTTTCTTACCAAAGGTTGGGACGTTTCGGCCGTGAGCTTTCACAAGGTGCTTCAAACGGCCTACCAAATGGACGCCCTGAGCGACTGGGGTAGCGTTTTGGCGCTCAGCTACATTGCTGCCCAGCGCACGTTCCCCGACTACAACGATATGGCCGAAAACAAAGCCTACTTGGAGTCGGTGGCCCGCAGCTTTGGCTACCACTACGGAATCCGCAATAAAGTGCGCATCAATACCATCAGTCAGTCACCGACGCCTACCACGGCGGGCAGTGGCGTGAAAGGCTTCAACGCATTCCTGAGCTTTGCCGACAAAATGAGTCCACTTGGCAATGCGTCTGCGGAAGATTGCGCCAACCTTTGTGTGGTGATGTTTAGCGACCTAAGTCGTCGTGTGACGATGCAAAACCTATACAACGACGGTGGTTTTAGCAACACGGGCGTTAGCCAGGAAGTGCTCGATACCTACATGAAGGGAGCGGAATAACGATTCGGTATCCAAAAAAAAGAGCCCGCTTCGGCGGGCTTTTTTATGTTCCGTGGAATCCTGTTAAAATTCGCTCTTCTCGTGGAAGGCGAGGCGATCAAACTTTTCTACGGTAAGCTGCAACCCAAACTGAGAGTCGGCCAAGAAAACCAAGCGTCCGAATTTGTCGTGGGCGAGCTGACGCGCCTTCATGCGCTCTAATTCAGCTAGTTGCGCAGCGTCCTTGCCTTCAACCCACAGCGCTTTGTAGGCTGGAAAAGGCTCGTAGGAGCATTTTGCACCGTATTCGTGCTCGAGTCGGTACTGAATGACTTCGTACTGAAGGGCACCCACGGTTCCGATGACCTTTCGACCGTTCGCGACGAGGGTGAACAGCTGGGCCACGCCTTCGTCCATGAGTTGGTCTACGCCCTTCGCCAACTGCTTGGCCTTCATCGGGTCGGCATTGTTGATGAACCTAAAGTGCTCCGGTGAAAAAGAAGGTATGCCGCTGAAGTGCAGGGATTCACCTCCGGTCAAACTGTCGCCGATTCGAAAGAGCCCCGTGTCGGGCAAACCGACAATATCTCCTGGGAATGCACAGTCCACCACTTCGCGCTTACTCGCTAAAAAGGTCATCGGCGAGCTGAATTTTAGTGATTTACCTTCTCTGACGTGGAGGTAGTTGGTGTTGCGCTCAAAGGTGCCGCTGACCACCTTGACAAAAGCAATTCGGCTTCGGTGGTTGGGATCGATGTTGGCGTGAATTTTAAAGACGAAGCCACTGAACTTGGCTTCGCTGGGATTGACCACGCGCTCGTCCGCCTGCTTGGGTTGGGGGTGAGGGGCAATCTCCGCAAAGCAGTTGAGCAGCTCGCGCACGCCGAAATTGTTGAGTGCGGACCCAAAAAAAACGGGCTGAAGTTCGCCGCGCAAGTAGGCGTCGCGATCAAATTCCGGATACACACCGTGAACGAGTTCCAGTTCCTCCCTCAAGGTTTCGGCCGCCTTGGCGCCAATTCGGTTGACAAGTTCCGGGCTATTGAGGTCGCTAAAGGCGACACCTTCGGCCACCTTTTGCTTGGTTACTTGGTCATAGATAAGCAGCGACTTGGACCACAAATCATAAACGCCTTGAAACTGAGCGCCCATTCCAATCGGCCAGGAGAGGGGGCAGAGCCGCAATCCCAGTTTTTGCTCTACTTCGTCCAGCAAGTCAAACGCATCGCGTCCTTCGCGGTCAAGTTTGTTAATAAACACAATAATCGGCGTCGCGCGCATCCGGCATACGTTCACGAGTTTTTCGGTCTGGGCTTCGACGCCCTTAGCTACGTCAACGACAACTATGGCGCTGTCCACCGCGGTCAGGGTGCGGTAGGTGTCTTCGGCAAAGTCCTGGTGTCCAGGTGTGTCCAAAATATTGATGTGCTTGCCTTGGTACTCAAAGGCCATGACCGACGTTGCTACAGAAATTCCTCGCTGGCGCTCGATTTCCATGAAGTCCGAGGTGGCGCCCTTCTTGATTTTATTGCTTTTTACCGCTCCCGCCTCTTGAATTGCGCCGCCGAATAAGAGTAGTTTTTCGGTGAGTGTCGTCTTGCCCGCGTCCGGGTGGGAGACAATTCCAAATGTTCTTCGGCGTTCAAGCTCAGTATTCAAATTCGACATAACATTAAATTGCGGTGCGCAAAGGTAGGCAGTACCCCTGTGAACCTTTTGAGCTAAACTCGGTTTATGATTTAATGGAATCGTCGTACAGCATCAAAGATTTGGAGCACCTGACGGGCATTA
>Ga0315907_10002062_pt1 | contig 26085 bp, 42 predicted proteins | sample LakEriMetagenome_3_FD_203525 | JGI IMG/M metagenome (GOLD analysis project Ga0315907, IMG submission 203525) | Freshwater fungal communities from buoy surface, Lake Erie, Ohio, United States - Buoy 12 MA123 | ecosystem: Environmental > Aquatic > Freshwater > Lake > Lake biofilm | place: USA...
ATAATAGCTGATGGTGAGATTGATATTAAAGCACTAATTGAATCCAATGATACACTCTCAAAAGATAGAGAGCGATGGAGAAAAATAGCAATCTACAACGGTCTGCAAAGTGACAGGCTGGCGGAGGAGCTAACCGCAGCACGGGAGGCATCTACTCAATGGGAAGCAGAAGCGTGGAGATCGGACGAATTACTTGAGCAAAGAGACAATGAGCTAACCGCAGCACGGGAGGAACTAACCGCCGTCACCGAGCAGCTGGCCGAAATGACTCTGCGATGGGAGCTAACAAACGATTCCCTTTTCGACAAACGCGCTCTGGCGGACAGGCTGGCGGAGGCTTTGCGTAAAATACAAAGAGTAGGATTAGTCGCGGTAGATGCCTTTGATGAACTAGACAGAATTGATGAGATAGTAGACGAAGCACTCGCAGCCGTGAAAGGAGGGGGTAGATGAAATACCACGTTAAAACAATATACGATGACTATGACTGCGAGGATTGTGGATCTAGCTATGCGGAGGGGTTTGAGATATACCGAGACGGTGAGCTTATCCACACGATGAAACCTATCGCACATTGCTTTGATGGCGAGTTTTATACGCCCGAAGATTGGGCTGCATGGATCATTCGAGACTTAGGTAGCGAAGTATGGATAGACGGCTTGGAGGCTGCAATAGATAAAACGACTGTTGCGAAAGGAGGGGCGGATGAGTCCTAAAGCACAACGAATCGCCATTGCTGAGAGTGTTGGCATCTATCTACATGATGGCGACCATGCCCCATCAAATTACGTGTTTGTCACCGATTTGCCAGATTACTGTAACTGCCTTAACGCGATTCATAATGTTGAGAAAAAATTAAAAGGTATGCAGTGGCTAAACTATGTAGATTCTTTGCTTGATGTTTGCGGATGTGAGACACCTACGATTACAGCAACCGCAGCCCAACGCTCTGAAGCATACCTCCGCAGCATCGGCAAGTGGGAAGGAGGGAGCGATGAGTGAGAAACAAAGGAACGACATAGATCAACCCAGGGTTGATCTCTGGTGGATAAACCAAACAAAACAAGAGCCAACCTACCCACAATGGATCTGTCACCCGTGCGGAATCCGTCACGGAAACCGAATCGCAGGTATCGCATGCTGGCATTTCGGCTTGTGCGGAATCTGCCAAAATGAAACGAGCGTTACAGAGCCGCGAGACTTCGGACACTTGAAACATGGCTGGGAGAATTTCTGTGTCGAGAGATGCCTTGCTGATGTTCTAGAACCAGAATGAGACATTGACTCACACTTGACACAAAAACGCCACCGATCGTCTCATTCATAAGACATTAAAACAACCGCTTAAATGCCAAAACGCCCCAAATTCGAACCGACCAAAACCCCAGATGGCTGGGCAGTCAACATCCCATCCTCGATCTCAGCAACGAATAGTCGGGAAAGGAAGTTCTTTGCCGACAAAAAGGAAGCTGAGAAGTTCGCGGCCACGATCCGCGCCAGGTATCATGCTGGGGAAAGATCAGGTGTGATCTCCAAGGTCGCTGCGATGGACGCATCAGAGGCAATGCGGATTCTAAAACCTCATGGATTGACGCTGACTGAAGCGGCAAAGGATGTGGCTCGCAGAATGGAAGCATCGGGAAGCAAGGAAACATTCAAGAACCGATACGATTGGGTTTTACCTATGGGCGAGGCTTATTGGTCCGACCGTTACATTCGAGACATGGAATCACTTCCAAGGTGGGTTCCTGAATCGTTCATGGATCTGAGATGCGCCGCAATAACGCCAGACGTTATCAGAAAGGCATTGATGGAAGGTGGCGCCATCGCTCTTTCCACCATCGAGAACCGATCCCGCTACATCGCCGCAGTTCTTAATTACAAACCACGGCACAGGAAGCAGACCGAGATTGCGATCATGAGCCAAAAGCAGGTCAATGCCATGTTTGATGCTTGTCTGGATGACACCGAGCGCTGGGCCGTGGCATTGATGATCTATGCTGGGATTCGACCTAGCGTCAGCGATGGGGAAATGTCGCGCTTGGATTGGCAAGATATCAGCGATGAGCAGATTTACATTTCCAAGGATGTTTCCAAAACCAACTCCGAACGCTTCATCCCGATTTTGCCGGCACTCGCAGCTCGCATTGAACACCACCCAGAATCAGGCACAGTCATTCCCTCAAACTGGAAGCGGAGATATGCGATCTTGAGAAAGGCAGCAAAGTTGACAGGGCAAGACGAACCGCGCCACACGTTCGCCAGCAATTTCCTAGCTGCCACATCCGAGGATCAAACAAAATCCGCAATGGGACATTCAGCAGGATCAAGAACGCTCTTCAAGCACTACCGCCGCGCCATCACCGAAGAGCAAGGCAAGGCATTTTTTGGAATCAGCGGGATTTGAACCCGCACCTCTCCGGTACTGTCCGAAGGCGCTACCCTAGCTGATATTCATTTTCAGTTACGCCATGATTCCGTGTTGGATTGTAGCTAATTCGCCGATCCAACTCAAGCCGAAAAACCATGAAGCAGTTCTAAATGAATGACTGCAATGTTTGCACGGATGAAGCGGGATTACCCTGCCTTGCTGACCCTGTCTCGCTTTAAGGATCGCAGCAGCTTTTTTTCAACCTCCTTTGCAGGTATACTCCCAGCTATTGGTGACAAGATACCAACTCGCTCCGCTTCGGTGCGGATCAAGCCAGTGACCGCTGCGGAGGCTGAAATGTGCAAATGGTCAGCAAGTTTCTTTAATACCTCAGAAGTGCCGCGAGTCATTGAAATATTGACTTTTACGTTCTCTAACGGGTTTTCTTCCTTATTTTGTTTGGGTTTTTTCGTGTTCATAACTTTGATCATAGCACAAGCAAAAATTTATTCAAGGCATATTCTTGCGCAAAAATAAAGATATTTGATAAATTGCGCCTTTTTTGGTTGCATCTTACGCCATTCTTACGCAAGTATTGCGCCAACGAATGACAAAGCAAGACACTAAAGCAAAACGGGGCGCACCGAAAAAGAAGACTCTTAGGGTTCGTCGAAACATCTCAATCCACCCAACCATGTTAAAAGTTGGCGAAAAAATTGCATTCCAATCAGGACTGTCGTTCTCGTCATGGCTAGAGCAGTTTATCCGCTCAGAACATGACAAGCTAACTAAGGAGGTATCACTATGATTACCTACTTTGTCCAGATGGGAGACTCGGTTAAAATCGGGACAACCAACAACCCAAAGCATCGCTTAATGCAGCTTAAGGTTTCATTTCCTTATGATCTTACTCTTTTAGGATTGGCTGACCTACCTGAAAAGGAAGCGCAAAGATTAGCTGCTACTTTTACCAAAAGAAGAAACGGAGAATGGTTTGAATACAATAGCGAACTAATCACTTGGATTAAATCACTACCTGCGACAACCAGCAAATGGGCGGGATTTGAATTTAGACCTATTCCTAAAATGAAGGGCGAAAGTGTTCGTGTTAATATTTCAATCGACCAAGTAATTTTAAGAGCGGGTCAAAAGCTGGCGTTAGATCAAGGTATATCATTTTCCGCGTTGATTAGTCAGTTGGTCCGCGAAAACCAAGCGAAGGGATAATCAATGAAAACCCTCAACCAAACCTCACTTGGAATCGAACTGGGAGTCTCAACTGCGACGATCAGCGAATGGGTCAAAAAGGGGATTATCACTCCATCAATTCGGGAAGGCTACATTTACCGGTTTGATCTCGACCAAGTGAAGGAGCAACTCGCGGAACGGGCAAAATCTAACACCGAAAAGCAATGAGCAATTATTACCACATGAAATTAGAGGTTCGCGTTCGTTGTGAATCCTGCCGTGAACGAATCATGATCTCAATCGAGGACGTGTTAGATTGCGAAGAAGAATGCCTTTACGACCTCGATTATCAAATCAAGGACGCATTGGAAGAGCAACAAGCCAATGACGGATGGCATGGTGATCACTGCCCTCGATGCTCAAAAAACAACGCTCGCCAATGGGCAGCGGAACAAGACGCAGACGACTTCTGCTCACGCGACAAATCTCAAGACATCTACTGATATGAAACTCAAACAACGACTCCTCAACGAATCACAGCGGCACTCGATGTTCATGCTGGCTTGCGTCTTTGCAACAATCATCAGCGTTTCCTGCCTCCTGCTCAACATCCTATCCGAAAACGGATTCTTCTCCGCCGTGTTTGCGATGTTCTCCCTGCTCCTAGCCTCCGCAGCTCTTCACCACGGACGCGAATCATGGCGGCATCTGGGGCTTTACTTCAACGAGATCAAATTTCAACGCGACGAAATCTAATCAAAAAAACCATGAAAGCACTACTCATCAAAACAATCCAGCACCGGGTCAATATCGAACTCAGTGGCTACGACCTCGCTGAACTATTCTGGAACAGCGACGAGCAGCAACAAGCCGCGTTCTTTAACTATCTAGGACTAGCGGACCATCTCTGCTTCCAACTCCAAGCTGTCACAGCATCAAGCGAACTCACGACTAGCGGCAGACACGCGATGCACAAGATCGGTGATTATGCCGATAAAATCTAACCAAAACCGAACATGAACACGATCAGAAACCTATTCAAACGCAAACGCTCGATCTATTCGACGCGCATTTTCGAAACCCGCTCATGGCTGAATCAAGCCGTAGTTGAGGCCCTAAGAATCCAAGAACTCGACATCAATCTAACCACTAACCCGAACATCAAAGAACAATGAACAAACCAATTCCCAAAGGAATATCCATCGAAGGCGACATGACAGTCATGCTCGATAGCAGATTCTTAAACGCAATCGTTCTCCAAGGCGCACTCGAAAAACGTGGCGCCGACCATCTCACAGTCGAGATCGATCGCGTCGAACATCACGACAAGCTCAAATACGAGAACGGGCAATCGAACGATGACGTTTATCTGCTCTATTTCAAGGGCAGCGACAAGCCTCTCAAACTCTCCAAAACCAACACCAAGCGCATCATTGCGCTTCATGGGGTTCAGTGGAAAAACTGGCATCAGAAGAAAATCAATCTCTGCCTGGAGATGGACAAGCGACCAGACCTCGGCGGCAAAAAAGGTCTTTGCGTTCGGATTCAAATGATAGACCCAGAAACGGGGAAAGGAGCGGTATCATGGTAATCCCAGAAGGCATCCACCACGGACTCGGCATGGGGGCTTATCATGGATGGAAGGTCGATAAAGCCGACCTTAAATCCAGCCCGATCTCATGCTCATTCTTGAAATCGTTCGCGCCGAATCCTTACGAGTGGGCAATGTCACCACCGTTCAAGCAGACGGAAGGAATGAGAACGGGATCGCTTTTCGATCTTGCCCTAACCGACCCGAACGAGATCCAGAATCAGGTTGTCACCTCGCCATTCGATAGTTTCCGCACCAAGGAAGCTCAAGCATGGAAAGAGGAACAAATCGGAGCCGGCAAGATCATCATCTCAGGCGATGAACTCAGCCGCGCACAAAAAGCCGCGCAGGAAGTTTATCTTCACCCGGTCGCTGGCGAGATTCTGGATGGTTGCAGTTTCCAAGTTGGAATCATCGGCAAGATCGACGGCTTCCATGTGAAATGCTTACTCGATATCTTGCCGAAAGAAAACGGCGATTGGGCGGACTGCCTTGTGGATTACAAGACAACCGCAAACGGACTCGATGACGATTCCCTAGCTCAAACCATCGGCAAGTTTAAATACGGATGGCAGGGTGCATGGTATCTTGGGTTGGCGAATAAATTTCACCCGACCCGCAAGTTCACGAGGTTTGCTTTTATCTGGCAATCAACCAAGACGCTGGAGGTTCGCGTGACGACTCTCAGCCTTGGATCAACTGCTCTGCTAGATGGCGACCGCTGCATTGCAAGGGCCTTGGAAGAGTTCAAGAAATGCGCCGAGTTTGGCATCGTTTCCAGATACGCAACCAAGGTCGATCAGGTCGATATCAAGCCTTACCACGCGATGAGTGAAGAAGAGATGGAGGTGGAGTCATGACCGCTAAAACATCCAATACGGATGTTTTAAAGGGCATCTATGAACTAACCCGCGCCAATTTCCACGCTTGCTGGGATGATGTCGTCGCGGATTTGAAACCTTTATTTGTGGCACGAATGGCACACAAGCGGACCAATCACCCGCTCAAAGCCGTTATCAATCTCGTTCGGCACATGGAACGCGAAAAGCAAGATCCATCGCTCATCATCGCGGTTGGGTATCATCTTTGCAGCGAAGTTCAAAGGAGAAAGGGATTATGACTCGTTACGCAAAACGGACTGACGAAAATCATTCTGATGTCGTCGATGAACTCCGCGCAGCATTGCCAGAAGCAACCGTCTTTGACGCGAGCGGAACTGGCGCAGGGTTTCCAGACATCGTTCTTGGTTGGAGAGGTCACAACTTCCTTTTTGAAATCAAAGACCCCCAAAAACCAGCATCTGCCAGATCACTAACAGATGCCCAAGGCAAGTTCCATCTCACATGGCAAGGGCAAGTGACCATTGTCCATTCAGCGGCAGAAATACTCGCATCAATTGCCAAGATTTACACCCCTAACAAATCAAAACCATGACCCTATTCGACTACGCAGAATCAACAAAAAACCGCGATTCAGGAATGAAATCAGCAACTCAAGGACGCGCTGAAATTCTATCCAGAGTCAAAACCTTAGCTCAACACATCGCCAGAATTAACGGCAAAGTTACCGCTGATGATGTCCGCCGCGAGTTTGAATACCGGGGCGGGAATTGGAGTGAACTCGGCAACGCGGCTGGGAGCATTTTTAAGGGCAAGAATTGGAATTGTGTCGGCTTTGAAAATAGCTCGGTTGCCACATCTCACGCCCGTGCGCTTCGGGTTTGGGTTTTGAAATAATCTCACTAACAGAAACAGAAAAAACAGAAAAACAAAAACATGGGAAAACTAATATCAGCAAGAATCGACGTAACCAAAATCCCGAAAGAGGCAATCTTCGTCGGGGAAAAGGGCAAATATCTATCAGTCGATATCTGGATCAATGACGAGGATGACAAATACGGCAATGACTGCTCTATCAACATCCAGCAATCCAAAGAAGATCGGGAAGCAAAAACGCCCAAGGTCTATATCGGCAACGGCAAGACCAAGTTCGGATTCGGTGACAAACCAGAACCAGTTTCCAATCAGAAACCCGGTGTGGTTGTGGTTAAGGCTGGGGCATGGGATGACGCGGACGACGACATTCCTTTTTGATCTGACCAAAACAGGGGCCGCGCATCTTACACGCGGAAATTTTTAATCATGAAACGATGCTCAAAATGCAAACAAGATAAGGAGTTGATTTGTTTTGGTAAGGATAAATCAAATAGTGATGGGTTTTTGTATTATTGCAAGGAATGCAATAGAGAGAAAGCCGCAAAACAAAAACAAGAAAAAGCCGCATTACTATTCTTCCAAATGGCAAATTTCGCATCAGAACTAACAAAAAATAAAGAAACAATATGAACACAACACTAGAGAAACCAACAATGACAATCGCACAAATCAATAAGCATTTAGACCGCTTCATTGATTTATACATCAAAGGGTCTGAATCATTCGTGCAAGCTGGCGAAATACTCGTCGAGCTTGTCGATCAAGACCCGCACACATACGACTACATCTTGAGAAAGTTTCCGAACTTGAACCCAACGGTGCTTTCCAAATTGGAGCAGATGGGACGCAAGACGCTTCACCCGCAACTCTTGTTCAATAACTCAGCTGGGTTTGCAAAATTGCAGAGGCTGCCTTATTCACTGCAAGAGCGATATATCGACGAACCGATCCCGCTTGTTGTCCACACCGAAGCTGGAACCGATGTCCTGTTAGTAAAGGCGCGGGAGATGACTAAAGAGCAAGCCAATCAAGCATTTGGAACTGGTCGGATCAGAACCGAGGGCGAGCAAAAAGCCTATCTGATCCAGCAAGAATCAAACGCAGCTCGGAACGTGACACCGGCAATGCAAACACCGTGGAAAATCAAAGGATCAAAAGTTGAAATCAACGGGGTCTTATTCACGCGCAAGGAGCTGACGGGAATCTTAGCTCAGATGGATTAAATTTTAAAAAAGAACACTGTGAAACCATACTTTTATATCATGAACGCAGACCAGAACATCGTCTGCAAACGAGACAATCTCGAATCGGCAAAAGTCGCGGCTGAATCCTGCGCTTTGAATTGGCCCGGCGCATCTTACGAGATCCTCAAATGCGTCGGGGTCAGCACAACAAGCCGCCCCAACACTTTTTGGATGGACGGCGAAACTGGGACAACAGCGAAAGAATATCGGATTCTGGATGAGGACGAGATCCTTAAAGATGGCGATGAATATCACTCTTGCTTCAACGGATGGATTCCCACTGTGAGGATCGGGAGAGGCGCTTGGAAATATCAACACCGCCGCCCGATCTAACACCATGACCATCACTACAATCATCACCCACCAGACGGAAGCACCGCCAACCGACTTTGTGGAGATCGCAAACGCAATCGCGGGCAGGCTGGAGACACCGATCGGGATCTCCAACGACTTCCTAACCCCGCTCGAAATTTCAACCTTCATCAGAGAAGAAAACGCCGCAGACGCGGACCAATAAACAATATGAGAATTAGAACAATAAAGCCAGAATTTTGGATGCACGAAAAACTCGCGGAGAAGTCGGAATTCACCCGGCTCCTCGCCATCGCGATTTTGAATTGGGCAGATGACGAGGGATATTTCATGGCAAATCCAACCCTTATCAAAGGGCAACTTTTCCCATTCTTGGATGATTCCAAGATCATTCCAAGATCCATCCAAGACTTGTCGAGCGTGGGGTGGATTGAGGTTTCTGAGGACGGGGAAGGCAGATTGATCGGTCGAGTCACTAATTTTGCAAAACATCAAAGAGTCGACAAGCCGAAGCCTAGTATTATCAAGCCTTTGTGGGGATTCCAAGACGCATCCAAGACGCATCCAAGACGCGTCCAAGACGCATCCAAGGAGGAAGGGAAGGGAAAGGAAGGGAATAGGAATGGAAGTGGAAAGGATCATTCTTGTCCGCAAGCGGACGCTGACGACCTTATGGAAACAATCTGGAAACTTTCCCCGCCGACAGCAAAGAGCAGATCCAGCAAGAAGCAGCTCATTGACGCGCTCAAAGCTATTCCAGCCACCTCCCGACCTTCTGTGGATGCTTTCACCGAATCACTCAGGAAATGGATTCAGACGCCTGATTGGACCAAGGACGATGGCGCGTTCATTCCTGGCATTCATCTCTGGGTGAAGAACAGGAAATGGGAGTTTGAGCCAGCGATCAGCAAATCGACGAAAAACCGCTTTGCAGGAACCCAAGAGGAAATCGAAATACCATGAACATCACACTCCCAAGTTTTCTAACCGACATCGACCAGATGATTGCCAACGCTCCAGAGGGCGACGCAGAAACCCAAGAAACCAAAAAACCAAATCTTGTTCGCGAAGCAAATGGTTGGGGTTCGCGCTACGTTGCTCCGTTTTCGCCCGTTGGGGATAATTGGCTCACAATCTACCACGAGGCATCCAAAACTGTCTCACAGGGCGGTTTGGTGGCGTTTCTCGGTGGGCGCGGAACTGGCAAGACTCAGATGGCCGCAGAAATCGCCAAAACGGGCGAGTGGACGAGAGATAAAGGTGAATGGAACGGAAACTCGATGGTCGCAAACAAAACCGCAGTTTATCGCCGAGCAATGGACATTTTCTTAGACCTTCGCGACAGAAGCGCAGGACATAGCGAAAAGGCAATTTTGGAGAAGCTCACTTTTTGCGGCTTGCTCGTGATCGATGAGTTTCAAGAACGAGGAGAAACGCCTTTCGAGGACCGCATCGTCACAAACCTGCTTGATAAGCGATACAACGACGAGCGACCAACAATCCTGATCGCCAATCTGGATCGGGAAGGACTCAGCGGGATGCTCTCTCCTTCTGTAAAGGACAGGATGAGGGAGAACGGCAGGAGCTTTTTATTCGATTGGAAATCATACCGCACAAAACCATGAACAAAAACACAGAAGATATCAAAAAAGCAGCAGGACTCAAGAAAACCCAACTGGTCCTCATGCCACCAGCAGCAGAAGAAATGATCTGCCAGGTGCTACAATCGGGCGCCGACAAATATGGAGCTTGGAACTGGAGACTCTCAGGAGTCGAAGCGGCAACCTACATCAGCGCCATCAAGAGACACTTAGCGGCGATCCACTCAGGAGAATGGAACGACCCAGAAAGCGGCAAACCTCACATCGCCCACATCGCGGCCAGCGCATCCATCATGCTCGATGCTGAACATCACGGCAGATTGGCACTCAACGTCGTCAAACCAGAAATCAAATCCAAACCATGAACGCGCAAGAAGCAATTCAAGAACAAGAACTAGCTGCCTATCACTTGGCAGAATCAGAACGATTCAGCAGAGCAGCAGACAAGCAGCGTCTGATTGCAGCGAAGCATCTAGCAGCAGCGAATCTCTACTTTGTGGAGGCATTAAAAGTGGCGAAGATTAATCAACAAAAAACCGAACAAAAAACAGCATGAGCGCAAACAAACACAAAATTTCAGGAGGAAGAAAAAAACCGATGACAGAAGCAGAACGCTTCGAATCCTATATTTGGCGGCTTTCTATGGACGTCGGCAAGGCTTGCGATGATTACCAAATGAGAGTCAACAATTATAAATCTAACGGATTTCGAGGGATTATCAACGCGAGCATCTTGGAGCGGCAGGCAGAAAAATAATCGACAAAATCATAATACCAAAGGAAGGACAAACCACATGGCAATCACGAAGAAACCAAGCATGGATTACCTCGCTGATATTACAAAGATATTGAACGAGGATGCTCATACACCATTAGCAAGTGATGAGTTCACTGCAGAGATGTTCCACAAGGAATATGTTGCTAAATTCGGCAATGTTTCACTCAGCACAATTTCAAGACGGCTCACGAAGATGGAGAGCCAAAAGAAACTCAAATCCAGAAAAACAATCCACAACGGATGCCAGTGCTTCGCTTACAAACTAATCAAATAATATGGCTTGGGAAAAATCAATCTTCATCGGATGCACCCACGGCGACTTAGTTTGCCCAGAGGCAGTCAGCGTGGTCAAACAGTTCATTGGCGAATGGAAGCCTAAGCACCGGGTTCACCTTGGTGATTTGTGGGATTTCCGAGGACTTAGGGGCGGAGCAAGCCCAGAAGAAAGGGCAGAAGATATCCGATATGATTACAACTGCGGACTTGAATTGCTTGATTGGTATAAGCCCCAAATCCTCACCCTCGGTAATCACGATCACCGCATTTGGAGGGTCGCGAAAGAAACATCAAATGGAGTTCTTGCTGATCTCATGTCGAAGTTTTGCGATGATGCAGAAACAGATTTGAGGAAGAGACGGATTCAATGGAGTCCTTGGGGTGTTGAAGAAGGCATCAAGTTTCCAGTTGGGAATCTTTGGTGCAATCATGGATATAGCTCGACGATGTATCCAGCCAAGAAGGCATTCGAGGAATACGGCGATTCAGCCAGCGCACACGTTCACAAGCCGTCTCATTACGAGGCAAGAAACAAGCATGGCGGGAAGGCATTTACGGTTGGCACGTTAGCGGCAATGAAGCGGATGACATATGCCAACGGATACACAGCAAAGCTCGGCTGGCGTAATTCGTTCGAATACGGCCTGCACAACACAAGAACCGGCAAGTGGCAGTCTTGGTCCGTGGTTAAGGAAGGTGATGAGTGGGTGTCACCAATCGGAGTCTTAACAGCATAAGAATCATGAGTCACAAAGGAAGCTGGAACCGAGTTCAAGATCACAAGTCATGGGATGAATGCCCACTCTGGGGAAATATCGAGAAGAAGAAAGCGGCAAAGCAACCAAAGGTTAAGGAAAAGGCTAAAATTAAGATTAAAAACAACGAAAAAAATGCACAATAACACGACAACTGCATACTGGGACGATCCATCTGATGATATCGAAAAGGAAGAATATCGAACTGATGATTTCTTCACAGACGAGAGCTTAATCGCAGCTTATCGAGAGGCATCGTATCATTTCTTGAAGCTGCTATATCCAGCAATAGCACACGTGACAGCAACAGCAACGGCAGAGATCGGGCTGGCACAAATACGTTTTGCTCTTGGCATTGCAGAGATCAGCATGAGCGACCAAGCAGCAAAGCTCAATGTCACACCTCAGTGCATCAGCAAGGGCGCGAGAGAGTTCATCAAACAGAACAATCTCCCTGTCCCACCTTGCATGGAGTCAGAAGAGTCATCGGAATCACACAGAAGAGGCAGGATCAACAGCATCAAATCCAAACAACTATGAGCAACACGAACACAACCATTGAGATATCGGACAACTTAGCAGAACAGATCATCAACCTCCACACCCAAGCGGAAGCATCGCAAGGGGTGGCAATGGATCGCATCGAGGATCTGATCGGCTCACGGCTTAACGTCGCGGCATTAGTCGAGGCAGCAAAGGCAAAGCATGGGCAACACTTCCGCCAATGGTGGGAGGACAATGGTCTGCCTGACAACTGGGCATCGAGGTATCTAACGATTGCCAAGACTGCAAAGCGCGTTCATCTCGGTGATAAGAATCAGTTGAGACTGATCGGGATCTTACCCGAAGGTGCAGAAGAACCACATCAACCGCAGCAACGAAGAGAAGAGAACGCACTGGAGTGGATAAAGTTAGCAGGTCGGCTCACAACCACACTGACTGCGGACCGTATCAAGAGCATGGACAACTTCCAAAGGCGTCTTGCGATCGATAAGCTCAAGCCTTTTGTGGATATTTACAACCAACTTAATGGTTAGAATGCACACTAACGAGGTCATTGTTAGTATGCACACCCGCCACGCCCCGGTTAGGGGACCCCTACGCCGCCAGCCCATCTTGGGTTGCTTGCCCTCTTGGTGAAAAACCATGACTTTTGCAAAAATCATTACACCGACGGGGGGCTGAGTATCAACTAGAATGAAAACTGAATCCAACAAAGAAACCATCGCACAAGCAGCGGCGAGATTGACGCTTGCTCTCGGTCGAAATGTGACCTCGGACTGCGTTCGTCAATGGCGGAAAAAAGGATTGGACTTGAACGACACTAACGCGCTGATGGCAAAACTTCGGAATCAGAAACGGATGCCCAAAAAGCTCAAGCCACCAATCGATGACCAAGATCGAGACGACGACGATTCAAACCAAGACCCGCAAGATTTCCCCGACATCCTCGCCGACCAAATCCCCAACGAGATCAAGAAGCTGGAAAACAAGCTGATTGCGGCAAGGGATTATGAAGAAGCGCGGACCATCTCCACGCAGCTCACCGGGTTAAAGAACGCATTCCGTCTGCATGTTGAGATGGGTCAATACGTCACCCGCGAATCACAGGAGCGCGAGGGACTTCATGCTGGGCAAGTCATCAAACAAATGATCATGCGGATTCCATCCGAAATTCCACAAGCCTTGGTTGGGTTAGAATACCCAGACGCGGTGAAGAAGTGTGATGAGTTCGCCCATTCGATGCTTTTGGAAATGTCCGAACTCGGCAAACTTCTCGATGACAGATCAGCGTAACAAATCGCCTTATGTTTGGGGCTTGTCATCGGGACTTAAACCGCCCGACCGCTTACCATTGGCAGAGATGGCGAGTCAGAACGTGTTCTTGTCTGGGTCTCAATACGGTTCAAAATACGATCTCTCGGTCGTGCCAGCGCATGAGTTCATTTTCAATTCGTTCAAAGATCCAGCCGTGAAAGAGATCGCGAACGTGGCGCCGACAGGTTTTGGCAAGACGACCATCTTCGAAGTCTGCGGTTCGTATGCGGTCGCGCAAGATCCTGGCGACATGCTCATCCTCGGACAGAACGACAAGCTGATCCAAGATTGGATGGAGTCACGATTCTTGAAAGTGCTTCGGAAATCACCTTGGACTAGAGACTTCATCCCAACTGGGGCGCAGCGCAACGACACGAAAAAGACGCAGATCATTTTCAAGCACATGAGCCTTTTTACGGGTGGCGCCAACGAAGCGAACACGCAGGAGAAGTCGATGAGGTATTGCTTCGGTGATGAGCCTTGGAAATGGAAACACGGAATGATCGGCGAGTTCTTACGTCGTCACCATAACCGACTCAACCGCAAGATGCTTTTACAATCCCAAGGTGGAGACGAAGGAACGGAATGGGAAGAGTTCGCGAGAAATGGCAAGTGGCATGACGGCCATCATCTCTGCCCTGAGTGCAAACAATTTCAGCCAGTGTCGATGAAGATGCTGAAATATGAAAAAACCAAGGACGGGAATGGGGAATATGATTGGGTCAAAATCAATCAATCAGTCAGACTTGTTTGCCCGACTTGTGAAACCGAGTTTGAAGATTCCGACGGCAACCGCAGGAAGTGGGCGAAGTGCATCCCGGTATGGAAGGGCAACGCTCACTTTCCAGATCGCTTCACCTACTCATGGACGTTCCTCACTGTGTGGACAAAGACATGGTCCGAGATCGTCAAACTCTGGATCACGGCGAATGACTCGGTGAAGAACGGAAACTACGAACCGCTCAAGCAATTCATCAACAAAGAGATGGGTCAATTCTGGGAGCAACCCAAAGACACGCCCAACCTCGACACCCGCCATGATCCTTATTTAAAATCGGCTTACAACAACGGAGAGAAGTGGGAGAACGAACATGCCAGGTTCATGTCCATTGACGTTCAGAAGCAAGGATTCTGGGTGACGATCCGTTGCTGGAGAATTGGCGAGACGAAATCCAGATTGCTTTGGGAGGGGAAAGTTGACACTTACCAAACCCTGTTTGAATTACAATCTCGCTTTGGTTTGGAAAACCGCGATGTGTTTGTCGATGGTCGGTATGGGATCGACGAGGTTGTGCGGCAGATTTACATTCATTGTGGCAATGCAGTTGAAAACCATTGGAATATCTTGATTGGTCAGGATAATTCAAAGGGCTATGCTTTTGACGTCGGGACATCAAAGCGTCCACGAAAGGTTTGGAAGATCTATTCAAAGTTTCAACGCGGGGTGACGAGCCGAGGTCAGCAATATCGCACGATCAGCTTTTCAAACTTACGAGCCAAAGACGCATTGGCTGGATTGATTGAAATTGGCGATGGTGCGTTTGGCGTGCCGGTCGATGCCTCGCCCAACTATATTTCCCAAATGCAATCTGAATCCAAGCGCGAGATGAAACCGGGTGTTTGGAAGTGGGACAAGATCAAATCTCATTACCACAACCACATGTGGGACACCGAGGTCATGGGCATTGTTGCCTGTGCGATTCGGGGAGTTCTCAAGATTGAGTTAGTCGATGAATGACATGGATTGAAACGCTCGCTTTTTAAATGGCGCGACCTTCCAACTCTTTTTTGAAAGCATTGATCCGATACGGGAATGCGTCTGCTGGGAACCTGACCAACCTTCAAACATGGCAAACAGAAGCCATTGTTGAAATCGCAGCGCAAAAGGGTGGCGATTTAGTCAGCGGATCAACCAACGGAAGCGCGTTCACCAAGATGGCATCGATGACCAACCATGAGTGGGTTGAAGTGCTAGGTGAAGTTTTAGAACATATTGACAGAGGCACAATGCCACAATCACGAACCATCGCTCGCCTCTTTTAATCTATGCCAATCCTCGACTCATACGGAAACCCAGTGACAAGCGGCAGCGGCGGAAGATTTGCCAACGCAGCGACTCGCTATGACAGATCGCAACCAGTTGAGCCTCTTTTCACGCAGGACTTCGACGCGCTTGTTCCTGATTGGGATCGCAAGACATTGGTTTCTGGATCTCGGAAAATGTTTCAAAACTTTCCGCCAGCAGAAGGAGCGATCACGCAGAAAGCTGACAACGTAGTCGGCAGAGCATGGGACGCGAAGTTCAACGGCGAAGATAAGGAATGGGGCAAGCTCGCAGCTGATTGGCTGAATCTTCAATGGTATGGAATGTGCGACATCAAAGGAAACGACTTTAAATCCTTGCTCTGGCTGGATTGCGTTGCTCTGGATCGCGATGGGGATTTCTTAACTGTATTCGAACCGACCGAAAGCGGATGGCCCATGACTCGCCGGATCCCAGCAAACCGCATCGGTCAAAGATCGTCATTCGACGACAAGATTTTGGTGGGTGCATACAAAGGAGCGAAGATGAGGCACGGGGTCATTATTGATCGTCGCGGCGTTCCTTTAGCCTATAACATCCTCGGCGACACACCCGAAGAGGATATTCAAATCAACGCGGTCGATTGTGTATTTTCAAGTGATCCAAACTGGCACGACCAAACTCGCGGACTGCCAAGCCTTTCGGGAGCATTGAAATTCGTGAGATCATCTTTGCTCTCCCACGAATGGGAGCAGATGGCGCAGCTCATGGTCTCATCCATCGGCTTGGTTGAATACAACGAAACTGGCGGACCGGACATCGACGACCCCGGCTATACAAGCCCAACCGATTCCACAACGACTCCGACCACCGAGCTTTTACAGAACGGCACGATTCGCTATTTCCGCAGCAATTCAGGCGGCAAGATCGAGCAGGTCAAACATGATCGCCCTGGCGACATGTGGGATCGCTTCCAAGATCGCGTAATTCGGATGATGTGCAAATCGTTGAAGTGGCCGTATGAGCTGGCATGGAAAGCGAACGAGATCAACGCTGCACTTGTCCGCTCGATCCAAGATCAAGCACGGATGAGCGTAGAGGATCGCCAAGACACCTTGAAAGTTGGCGCCATGCGTCAGGTTCGCTGGGCAGTTGCAAAAGCGATCAAAGAAGGAATCCTTCCACAACCCAAGAATCAAAGCGATTGGTGGAAATGGGATTTCATCATGCCACGCAAGTTCAGCATCGATGCTGGCAGAGACGCGGCACAACGCCGAGAAGATTTCAAGATCGGGTTCAAGAATCGAGGTCAGATCATCACCGAAGAAGGTGGCAACGAAGAGGTCATGGAAGATGACCGCATCGAAGCCGTTTTCAGGTATGAGAAGAAGATCCGCGAACGTGAGCAACTGGAGGGATTTGTCATCGATCGTCGCAAATTTGAAATGCTGACACCGAATGAAATCCCGATTGCGGCGCCATCGAGTGAAGATGAGACCATCGATCAGGAAAACACACCCCAAAAAGAAGAAGAATGAAAACCATTTTAATCGAAAACAAGAGCGGAAAAGTGAAGCTCAATGAAGTTGTCACCCGCGAATCAATCGGTCGTATGATCGATGAGATCGGCAAGCTATTCGGCGCAACTGCATCAGCATCTGGCGCGGACTTTGGCGAGATCATGAACGCAGCGGAAAACGCTGTGGATGTTCTTGAGATCGAAATCAATTCACCGGGTGGCAGCGTGTTCGATGGCTACACAGTATATCATGAGATTCAAAGCCTCAAGGATCGCGGCGTTGTGGTCAACGCAACCATCACCGGCATGGCGGCATCGATGGCGTCGGTCATCTGCATGGCATGCGACAAAGTCTCAATCGTCCCGCATGGCCGCATGATGATCCATGACGCATCCAGCGGATTCTCTGGAAATGCCGACGAGATGAGAAAACAAGCCGACCTTCTCGACTCGATCAGCGCAGACATCGCCAACATCTATTCAACCCGCACCGGGAAGGAAGTCGATGAGATCCGCGCCATGATGAAAAAGGAAACTTGGATGGACGCCAAAACCACAGTTGAGAACGGATTCGCCGATGAAGTTGTCAGCAAAGCAAACGCCTTGGTTGAAATCACTCTCAATACAGACACGCAAAATTCAAACTCAGAAACTGACATGATCTTCCTCACCAACAAAGCCGCAGTCGAGAAAATCTCTGGACTGGAAGCACGGACCGCAGAATTGGAAGCCGAAATCTCCGCACACGCTGCCGAGGTCGAAGCTCTCAAGGCTGAACAAGTAACCGCATCCGAAGCAATCGCAGAGCGTGACGAGAAGATCGTCGCTCTTTCCGCCGAGCTTTCCGAAAAGGTTTCAGCCATCTCCGCTGAACTTGCCGAAAAAGCCGAAGCAATCGCTGCTGCTGAATTGGTAATTAAAGACCAAGAAGCAATCATCGAAACTGCCAACGAAAAACTTGCTTCATTCGATGAAGAAGTCGCGAGCAAAGCCCAACTCCAGATCGCATCACTTGGATTTACTGGATCAATTCCAGAAACATCCGGCGAAGTTGGAGCTACTCTCTCGACCCGCGAACAGATCAACGCAATTCCAGATGCGAAAAAGCGCCAGGAGGCGCGATTGAAAAACTGGAAAAACCTCTAATCTCCTAACCTCTAATAAAAAAATATCATGGCTAACACCTTTGACTCAGCATTAGTGACGGACAGCCTTCGCGACGTAGCGATCACTGTCCTTCAATCCCGCCTTGCTCCGCTTAACGCGTTCTCGCAAGACTTCTCCGCCGATCCGCTCAAGCCTCGCGCCACTGTTCAAGTGCCGATCGCGACAGCCGGTGGAACCACTCAAACCAACGCAAGCAACTTTGAAAGCGGCGACAGCACGCTCGACAACGTAGCCGTTTCGGTTTCTCAGTATTCCAACAGCTTCCACTTGACCAACGATCAGATCAACGGTGGTCATCGCCTTGAGAAAATCGCCAAGATCAACCTTCATCAGCTTGCCAACAAAATCATCGATGTGGCTTTGGCACCTGTCACCGCAGCTAACTTCGGCGCAGCAACCATCGACGTTGACACCGCTGGCGACGTTACCGCAGCTAGCCTGAAAACCTTGTGGGCAGCCATTAAAGACGGCGACTCCCGCAACCTGATTGTTGATGGCAGCATCTACGCTCAATTCCTCCCAGCTAACTTGGACGCATTCCAACTTGCAGCAGGCGGCAAGAACGTCGGCATGTATGGTTTCGACTTCTTCTCCTACAACAACCGTTGGGATGGCGCAGAAGCAACCGTCAAAGGCTTTGCTTGCTCTCCTCAAGCGATTGCAGTTGCATCGGGTCTCCCTGCTAACAACATCGCTGGAAGCGACATGATGGCAGTTGAGAACATCGAGATCCCTGATCTTGGTCTCACGGTCCAAATGAACATGTGGGTTTCACGCGCAACTCGCGCCGTCTGGGCATCTTACGATGTCATGTTCGGTGCTGCAAAAGGCGATCCAAACGCACTCAAAATCATCAAACTCACTCCTTAATCTGAATGAGCTTTATGGTTAAAAGCGGCGGCGAAATGAAAGCTGCGGAGACAACCTCCGCAGCTCGCCAAATCGCTGCCGAACTTGCCAACAAGTCTGGGGAAAAATCTTACATCTACCGGTTACCAATCGTGATCGAAGAGGTGATCTATCCTAAGAAAAAGGAACCCGTCAAAGACTCTGAGCAAGAACCGATAAAGCCCAAAAGAAAGAAGAAATAATTTTCTCTGGTTCGTAGTTCATAGTGGAGCCAGCTACTCGAAAGGGTGGCTGGCTTTTTCTATGTGTTGAAACCAGCCAAATTGTATGAGCATCGCCGCATTCGTCAAAACCGCTTTCAACTCGTCCCTCACCACGCTTTCCGCCGAGGACGTGACCATCGGCGCGCAGACGAAAAAGGGAGTTATTGAGGACATCGGAACCGAGCTAATGCTGGGTGATGGTGGCGATGAGGTCCGCCGAGGTCTCCGCATCACTTTCCCCGGTGAAGCGTTCACCACCACCCCAGCTCGCCGTGCAACCGTGACCTGCCGATCTCTGACATGGCAGATCACCCGCGTCGATAACGGCCCCGGATCACTCACCATCGAAGTCGAAGAACCAGAAGCAAGAGGACGATGAACCTGAAAATTGAGATCAATTCGTTTGCAATGAATGAACTTAATGTGACACTCAATCGATTGGCTGAGTCTACAGGAAAGACGCTGCAAGAAGTCTTGCCGTCACAGATGCGATTACTTGCGACCGATCTTGCATACGTCACATATCCAAAAGGCAAAGGATCAGCGGATAACGTAAATCACCAAGCAAAAATCCAAGGAAGAATCAGAGATGTTTATCCAAGACCTGGGACAATAGTCAACGAACTCAAAAACAAGGACACAAGGCTTGGGGTTGCATTTTCTTTAATGCTTCAAAAAAGGCAGTATTCAAAAGCCAAGCAGCTTACTGACCGTCATCTGCCAAATATGGGGTTGAGCATTGGGTCATTCGACGGCGGAGAATTGCACAAAGCGCAATCTGAACAAAAGAGAGTCACAAAGCGATTGCTCGTCCCACTCTACACTCGCGTCGAGGCATACACGAAGAAAACTATGAAGATGTCGGGTTATGCTAAAGGCGGATTTGCTACTGCATCACGGCAACTCGGAGGAGTTCGCGGCATTCCTGGTTGGGCAACTCGTCACAGATCGCCGGGTACTGGAACGATCACGGGCGATGGCAAAACTTTAACTGTTACGATGATAAATCACGTCAAATATCTGAGCGAATTTGCGCTTCAATCCTATGACGAAAGAGCAGCAGTAAGCAACAGAAAGAGAAATATAACAAAATTACTGGATCGAATCCAGACCAACAAAATCAAAAAACTAATGAGACGATGAGCAATTTATCCTTACACCGCAAAGTTGAAAAAGCCCTGACCGCTTATCTCCAGACGATCATCACATCTGGCATCACGATCTATCCCGGACACGACAAGGCATCGGTCGTGAACATCCCGCACATTATTGTTTATTCTGAGGACTGTGTTCCACATCCAGACATGCCGACCTTCACCGGCATCCGCATTGTGACAACCCGCTTCCAGATCCGTGTTGATTCCGAAGTCGCTAATGCCAGAACGTCACTTGATGGCTGGAGAAAAACCATCGAGGACACGCTAGGATCTGTCCCAACGATATTGGCAGCACTGAATCCGCCAGCACAAGGACAAGACAACCGCACGATCACCGACCTTTATTTCTACGACATCATAGCCGGGACTGAGCCAACAGAGTTCGACCGAGCCGACTGGGTTGAGGATGTCGTTGTTGGCGTTGTTTGCCAGCCGCTGGATTCACGATCCGCCTAGTTGAAATCCTGCGTCTTGTATGGACGCAGTCTATTTTCACCCAGCAGGTCACAAGCATCACTTTCGCAACGTGGAGCCTAAAGACGGCAAAGCAGATCTTCACGACGACGATGGAAAACTCGTTTTCAAAGATGTGCCTGTATCAGCCGAACCGAAGGACGGTTGTGTCGTGATCGATGGTTATCAACCCACAAAAGTCTCCAAATCTAAACAATAAAAAATCATGGCACTCACCACTAAAGGCACAGCTCACTTATACGGAATCGTCGGCGGCGTCGCTATCGTCACCAACGCAACCGTCATCTCTTGGTCGCTCAATTCTTCGAATAAGAACGTCGCAGAAACTGCAAACGAAATCGGCAACGAGATCGAGCGCAGATATGATGACCTTCATCAAGAAGGCACATTGACCATCCGTCCCCGTTCTGGATTCACTGCTCTCGTTCCCGGTGCTAACTACACCTACAACAGCGTCGCATTCGAAATCATTTCAGAAGGTCGCGAAGAGCAGAACCAAGGTTTTGTCACTCTGACCTACGCAATCAAAAAATCCGAATACGTAAGCTACGCTTAACCAAGTGGATGATCGATTCTATCACTCGTATCTTGCACCAGAAGTAAAGGTTTGTGGCCGCAATCTGCAAACCTTCACTCTCTGGCATCATCTAGTCTTATCGTCGATCAATTCACCTGTCGCACTTGGTGGACCAAACATCAGCATTCCCGATCTGCTTTTAGCGGTTCGGGTTTGTGGCTTGAAATATGGTGAGCAACAAATCAAGCCGACGATCAAAGACGTATTCTGGCGCCTCAAACTAACTCGCAACAAAAAAAGATTTAGGGAAGAGGCATCAAAGTTTTATGCTTGGATGTCGATGCAATGCAGTCCCCCCCGATTCTATCGAGGAGGAAACACTGGGGGCGTCACAAAAGGAATCGAAAGCGGTCCGCGCTGCCTTGGTCTCGCTTGCTCTCTCATGTATCGTGGCGGCGTCAATGAGCATGACGCGTGGAATAGTTCGCTCGGCAAAGCTCTTTGGATGGATGTTCAATTCGCCCAGCTTGAAGGCATCCAACTCCGATTCTTAGACGACGCGGATCTGGACGATTCCGAAATCGATCTCTCAGAACTCACCGACGAAGAGGCAATGGAAATTTTCAAAGCAGATCTTCCAGAAGAATTTGTCCAAGGCTCATTCGATCACTGGAAAACGAACATAAAAGGAAAGGCAAACTCGATATGATGAAATGGGTATTTGGAGCAGACACGACGCCATTCCGCAAAGGGCTGGATGACATGCGCACACAGACCAAGGCTTTTGCTGGCAGCGTGAAAGGAATGCTTGCCGGCGCGATTGGCGTTGGAAGTATTGTCGCAGGACTCAAAACTGTTGTTGAGTATTTCAGCCGCATCTCAGATCTCGCGACTCGCTTTGGTGAATCCGCTGAATCAATGCAGCGCGTAGGGGCAGCAGCACAGCAAGCAGGGTCTGATCTGGAAGGAGTCGCCAAGGCGATGACAATCGTCACAAAGAACGCCAACACAGCAGCAACACAGGGCGGATCTATGGCTGAAGCATTTGCAGCCCTCGGCATCGATGTTTCTGGCTTCGTGAACATGCCGATTGAGGACAAACTTCTCACCCTCGCAAAAGCGATGGATAACGGCAAAGGCAGCGGACAGAACCTCGCGCAGATGATGCAGGTGCTTGGTAAATCTGGCGCTGAAATGATTCCTCTTTTATCTCAGGGATTTGAAGAGCTTCAAGAGCAGATGAAAAACACCAGCGTTCTTTCAGAATCAACAGTTGCCACCATCGAGCAATTCGGTGATGGCATGGATGATTTGAAGCAAAAATCAATGGTGCTTGGTGGATATGTTTTCCAGTTCTTTGATATGCTAGGAAAAGGAATTGGCGGATTGCTCAATTTCGTCATTCGCGGATGGATGGAGGCATTTTCCCTATTAGCCGATAGCTCAATGGAAAGCGCTTCAATTATGAAAAAGCTTTTTACTGGCGATTTTCAAGGAGCCGCACAAGGAGTCAACAATCTAAAAAAGAACTTCCAAACCTCATTCGATCAGATTGTTGAGAACGCTCATGGCTTTGTGTCAGATTTGGACTACGCGCTGGCTGGCGGCAAGACTGGGAAAAAGGGATCATCTGCCGATGTTGAAATGCTTGCTGAGATGGCGCAGCAAGAGGAAGAGCGTTCGAAAATTGCAGAAAAAACAGAAGAAGACAGAAAGAAACTTGCAGAGGAAATCGCAAAACTCAAAGAGGACGCTGCTTTTAATGAACTCAAACTCGCCGAGCAAATCCTCGCTTTGGAAACAAAAAGCGAAGAGATGCGCAAAAAGGCTTACAAGACAGTAGGCAACCAATCCTTAGAGGCTCAAAAGGAAATGCTTGAAACTGAGAAGGAGCTTAAAAAACTTCGCGAGGATCAAGGAAAAATTCAACAGACTGCAAATCAAAAAGCCAAAGAACTTGCAGACAAAGCCAAAGCGGAGGAAGCAAAGAAAGCGGAAGAACTTGCTGAACTACGCAAGGATGAGGAAAAGCAGATCCGTGACGTTAAGTTTGAAGGACTCAAGACAGATGAGGAAAAGGTCGCAATGCTCGCAAAAGAGCAGTCAGACCTTTTGAAAAAAGCCCAGAAAGCAAAAACCGAAGAGGACAAGATCAACCTTCGAATGGAGGCCCGTGACAAGGGATCAGAGATTGCTGCCATTTTGGCGGACAAAAAAGAAAACGTCCTCCCAACACTTTCCACAAGCTCACTCGCATCCATCGGTGGTGGCGGCAGCGCAAACATCCTCGCAGCAGGAACGCAGAAAATCGACCGTCAAATCTCCCTCCTTGAAGTTATCGCTCGCAACACCGCCAAGTCTGAAGGTGGCGGCATAAAAATCCCTGACCCAATCTAAATCATGGCAATCAAAATCAAAGGCAGTCTCGGAAGTAATTACGCTATACAACCGGGTTTCTCACTCACTGAAAAAAACGATGGCACGATCGAGGGTCAGGTTGTTTTCATTTGTGACAGCAGTGGACTTAGTAACCTCCCACAAATGGGCAGCGCACACCCGACTGATTATCGTTGCGAACTCTACAACCGCGAGATCACCTATCTGACTCTGGATCGCATCCAGATGACGGGTTCTTATTTCGGACTTGTAGCAAACACAACCGAGGCAATCATCAGTTACACCCCGAACACAAACCAAGAACCGATCACATCTCATCCGCAATTTGAATCGTTTGCAGGGACATCTGAAAATCCATCCAACGGTGCGACCTTTGACGAGGACACTGGGGAATTCCTTGGCTTCTTCGATCCAGCCATAAAAAACCTTTTTGGCGTGATGTATTACCTCACACCTGCCACTTTACTTTCTAGGACTTATTGGACGAAGACCGTGCCATTGCTCAACAAGAGGATGAAGCGCATCACCACAATTCCGGGGTTTAGGAAACCATCCGATTGCAAGGAGTTCTTGATTCTCGATTATCCATACCGGCAGATCGGGAACTTTTACCAAGTCACCGAGCAGATCATGGGCAGCGGCCCGAACGGATTCTCAACCATTCTCTATCCTTAATCCATGAACCCGCACCGCAAAGGCAACGCATTCCCACAAGCTGGCGTCCCTGGAGATCCTCGCTTGCTCGACCAACTCCATCGCCAGATGGTTCGCGGTCCGAACATGCAGATCACCCACACCCACAGCGGGACATTGCTCAATCCTCGAAAAAATAAAACTGTAACCATCCCACCTCACCCTTGGAAATGCACATCCAACGGTGATGATACAGTCACCGTCTCTCCGGGATTCACACTAGGAACCACGTCTCAAGACTCGCCAGGACTGGGAATCTTGCCAAGTTTTGCTTTGTTAAAACCTCTGGATAGTTACATCGGAGGGGATGTAATTGTCACAGGGGCGGGTTATATTGTCGGCTATGTCGCTTTTTCCTATGGCACAATAGTTTATGAAACCGAGGCATTGACAAGCGTTGATGCCGAATATGTTCCTATTAACACGGTCAGGTTGTCTGTTGGAAATGGAGTCAATGTTGAATTTTCGGCAGATTTTCCAGATGGAACGACGCCGGGGAACTATTACTTCGTCATTGCAAAAGTATCTCTTTCCGATGACGACGTTGCAGTAGTGGAGGAACAGTATTTACACCACAACCCTGCACTTGATATTTATCTCGTTGATGGACAATAAGATCAAAGTTGAAACGCTCGTCTTTGTATGGCGGCGCGTTCCTTAGATCTAATCATTAACACCCAGACGGGACAGCTCCTATCGGGTTTCAACTCCACAACCCAGAACGGAAGCACACCGAGCTTCGTATTCGGCGACCTCACTCCGATCACTTGCCGACTTGTTCAGCCGAGCGGATCTGCTGAAAGACCTTGGGCAGATATAGATCTGACCAACCAAGAAGTCCACGTTGCAATCGGCACTCCTGGCAGTTACCCGACCGCTGGCACATTCACGCTGACCTATGGCGCGAACACCACGACCGCTCTGGCTTTCGATGCTTCTGCTGCCACAGTCGCGGCCGCTCTCAACCTGCTTGCCAGTATCATCGCAGCAGGTGGCGTCTCCGTGACATCCGCAGCAGGTGGATCCTATCGAATCGTCTTCACATCAGTTGGAGTTCGGACTGCAATCACCACAAACACCACGGCACTTTACCCGACCTCGACCTCATTCATCGCCGTTGCTCAAACAGGATCAGCATCCGTGCAGGAAGTCGTCGTGATCCGCATGGAGACCCAACCAGCGGCTTATGTCGAACTCACCGACGATCTTCCCGTCGCTGCCGCCACCGTCACCACCGTTCGGGCTGGATCGGCTGGCGTTTCTGAAATTCAGAAATTGACCTTCGATCCGATTCCTTACGATGGCATCTATACTCTAGCTTATGATGGAGAAGAAACCACCGACCTCGCTTGGGATTCAACAGCGGAGGAAATCCAAG
>Ga0315907_10002064_pt1 | contig 26057 bp, 25 predicted proteins | sample LakEriMetagenome_3_FD_203525 | JGI IMG/M metagenome (GOLD analysis project Ga0315907, IMG submission 203525) | Freshwater fungal communities from buoy surface, Lake Erie, Ohio, United States - Buoy 12 MA123 | ecosystem: Environmental > Aquatic > Freshwater > Lake > Lake biofilm | place: USA...
GTGACCGACAATGCCGATGCCGTGATCGACCACCCTGGAATTGAAGTCATCGTCGAGGCGACCGGCGATCCCAGGGCCGGCATTCGCTTCTGTTTGAACGCGATCGCGGCGGGCAAACATATCGTGACGGTCAATGTCGAAGCCGACGTCGTCGCTGGCCCGCTCCTCGCCGCCAAGGCGCGCGCGCAAGGCGTGGTCTATTCGCTCGCCTATGGCGACCAACCCGCCCTCATCTGCGAACAGGTCGATTGGGCGCGGGCCTGCGGCTTCGAGGTCGTGTCGGCCGGCAAGGGCACGCGCTACCATCCCGACTTTCACCGCTCGACGCCCGACACGGTGTGGGTCAATTTCGGTTTTTCCGACGAGATGGCCCGCAAAGGCGGCATGAACCCGAAGATGTTCAACAGCTTCATCGACGGTTCGAAATCCGGCATCGAGATGACGGCCGTGTCGAACGCGACGGGCCTGCTTGCCCAAGAAGACGGCCTCGCCTTCCCGCCCGTCCCCGCCCCGGACCTTGCCAAATTCTGCAAGCCCAAAGCCAAGGGCGGCGTGCTCGACAAAGCCGGCACGGTCGAAGTCGTCTCCTCGCTCTATCGCGACAAGACGCCCGTACCCAACCATCTGCAATGGGGCACTTACGTGGTCGTCGCCGCCGACCACGAGTACGTCCGCCGCTGTGCGGCCGAATACTGCATGCTGCCCGACGAAACCTGCGAGCATATGGCGCTCTACCGGCCGATCCACATGATTGGTCTCGAGATCGGCATTTCGGTCGCAAGTGCCGCACTTCGCAATGAGCCGACCGGCGCTCCCCTGGCTTTCCATTCGGACGTCGCCGCGACGGCCAAACGCCCGCTCAAAGCCGGCGAAGTGCTGGACGGCGAAGGCGGCTATTGCGTGTGGGGCAAACAAGTGCCCGCCACGCGCTCGCTCGAGAAGGGCTACCTCCCGCTCGGCCTCGCAAGCCACGTGACGCTGAAGCGCGACATCGCCGAGGGCGAACAAATCGGCTGGGCCGACGTGGTCTACGATGCGACCGACCATGCGGTCAAAATCCGCCGCGAGATGGAAGCGGCGTTTGCCCGGCCCAACAGCAAAGCGGCCGAGTAAGCCCGCGCCGCGCAACATCTGCGCGACATAGACGCAACACAAGCGCGACATCCACGCGACCTAGACGCAACCTTTTTGGCTGTCTTACGCGACATTTTTCTGAAGACACGTCTCTAAGCGCTTGATTTTCCGAGACCCGAAAATCGGGCAATGCGACAGTCGCACTGAAAAAATTGCGACGCGTCCGTGCTGCCCAAACTCCTTATTCACAATTTCAAACAGCACCGCTGGAACGTGTTTCCAACTTGCGAATACACTACAAGAAGAAAATGAACAAAACAAGAATATTCGAGCGTGCTTTTGCACCAAGGCAGGACGGGCGCTTGCACGTGGTATTACTGGGTAATACTTTTGATTATTGCGTTTTCCCGAGAGAATGCCCATGACCGTAAAATCTTCGATTTCGCTGACCGACGATCAGCATTCCTTCGCCAAGCACCTTGTCGAAGCCGGTCGCTTTCAGAGCGTGAGTGCGGTTCTGCAGCAGGGCGTCGAGCTTCTGCGCCGGCAGATGGAAGCCGACGACATGGAGCGGGCCGCCCTCGCCGAACTGCTGGCCCGACGCCGTGCGGGCAAATTCGTTTCCGGCAAAAAAATGGACGAAAATCTGTCCCGACTTGTCGCCAGAAAGCGTCGGGAACATGGCGTTCAAGATTGAGTTTTCGGCCGATTGCGCGCGCGATTTCGAGGCGATCTTCGACCATCTTTTCGCAAGCTATGTCGGGTTCGGCGAAAGCGCCGAACAAGCTTTGGATCACGCAGCTCTGCGGATTGCGGCGATCCGACACGCGGCGGCCACGCTCGCCGCATCGCCGATGCGCGGCACGCTTCGCGACGACGTTCTACCGGGTGTGCGGCATATCACCATCGATCGCGCCATCTACTGGTTCGACGTCGATCCGGCAGCCAAGCGCATTCGGATCCTGGCGATCTTCTTCGGCGGCCAGGACCTTGTTCGCCGTATGCTTGTTCGCCTGTTGCGCGACGACGCGGCGGTCAGATAAAGCGATCCTCGATGTGGGTGCGCCGTCCGGAGAGATGCCCCCGGCGCCTCACGCCTTCGGCTTCAGCGAGAACATCGCAAGCACCCCGTCTTCGCCCCCGCCGGCGGCGTGCCAGCCGTCGCTCGAGAACGCAAGATTGCGGATCGGTTTTGCGGTTTCGCTCGGCTGGCGCAAGGTGAGTTCGCGTTTGCCGTCGAGATCGCCGAGGCGGATCGCCCCGTTTTCGTAGCCGCCCAACAGGAACGGCGCGTCGGGGTGCACGGCAATGCCCGTCATCGTCGCCCCGTCGCCGAAGCCGAATTCGAGCGGCGGTTGGCCTTCCGGGCCCTTGCCCGAAAAATCCCACGCCACGAAACAATCGGCCGCATCCGACAAGAGCCAGCGCGCATTCGCCGTGAACACGAGCTGGCGCACTTTCACGCGGTAGCCCGCCATCTGCATGTCCTGGCCCGTCGACAGGCGCCAGACATGAATCGCGTTGTCCTGCGTCGTTGTCGCCAAGAATTTTCCATTCGGCGCATAGCGCACCTGGATGTGGCTGCCCTTCCAAACGAGCGTGCGCGGTTTTTCGTCCGGGCGCTTGCACTGCCAAATCGACACGCCGTTATAGTGGGCTGCCACGAGGCGGCTGCCGTCGGGGCTGAAATCGAGCGCCGCCACCGTACTCGGATGCGGGCCCAGGATCGCAGGCGCCGAAGCACCCGGCATCCACAGATGCACTTCTTTGCCGGCAACGGCGGCAAAGGCACCCGATTTGTGCGCCGCCAGCACTTCGATCCAGCGGCCTTTGACTTGGCCGATCTCCTGCGTGGCACCGTCGCGCGCCGTGCGCACGATGCGCCCGTCGTCGCCGCCGCTCAAAAACGAATCGCCGTCCGGGTGGGCCGCGAACGACAGGATCGCCCCCTTGTGCGGCTGGGCGGTCGCATCGCTTTCCTGCATCACGCCGATCAGGCGCACGGCCCCGGCCCCGGTGGCGGCGGCCAGGATCTCGCCGTCGCGCGTGAAGGCAACGCCACTCACGTAGGCGCCCAGCGTGAATTCGCGCAGCGGCGGCAGCTCGTTTTTGGGCTCGGTCATAGGCAGCGTTCCGGTTCTTCGGCTAGATTGGGGCTGTCCTGTTTAGCGATCCCGCCGGTTCGAGGCCAGAGGCGACATTGAGCACCCGCACCCCCCGCCCTGCCGCCATCGCCGTTCTCGAACATGCCGGCAAATTCCTGCTCGTGCGCCGCGCCAACCCGCCCGATCCGGGGCGCTGGGGCTTCCCCGGCGGCAAGATCGAATGGGGCGAGACGGCAGCCCAAGCCGCGGTGCGCGAACTTGCCGAGGAGACCGGCATTGTGGCCGCGGCCGTCCGCGCCTTCGATTGCGTGGACGTGATCAAGCCCGACAGCCCGGACGCCCCCGGCCATCACTATGTGCTGGTGGCGGTCGCTTGCCGCTACGTGTCGGGCGAGGCCGTTGCGGCCGATGATGCGGCGGCAGCCAAATGGGTCTCTCTTTCGGAAATCGAAGCAAAATCAATGGATTTCCTGGATCAGGTTGCGCGCATCGCCCGCCGGTCGCGCGCCCTGGACGGGGACCTTGTTTAGCCCACAAGAAAAGCTTATAGTAAGAGTATGCAACTCGGCGTTTATGCTCAGACCTATGGGATCGGCCGTTCGGTAGCGCTGCAGGCGCAGATCGCCAATTCCCAGCAGCCAACGACCCCCACGCCGCAGCAGCAAGCGGTGCTGGCTTCGGCTGTCGCGGCCCAGCGCACGGCGCCGGCCCAGCAGACCCAAATCGCGTCCGCCCCGCAAGCCACGGGCCGCGTCGAAGCCGCCCGCGAGGCGCGCAGCGGTACGGATACCGCCGCCGCCAACGACACGACCGCCAACGCGCTCGACGCGAACACGTCGCGCCTGGCCGTGCAGCCGCGCGGCTCGCGCGTCGATCTTTACACGTAAGATTCGCGCGCGAGCGCCGGACGCTCAGCTCGCGCGCAGGCGCGAGACGAATTCCTCGACTTCGGCTTTGAGGCGGTCGGACTGGCTCGACACGGTCTGCGTGGCGGCGCCAAGCGATTGCACCGCAGTTCCCGTCGCCTCGGCCGCATCGGTCACGTGCACGATCGAACTCGAAACAACCTGCGAGCCGCGCGCGGCTTCCTGCACGTTGCGCGAAATCTCGGCCGTCGCGGCCCCCTGCTCCTCGACCGCCGTCGCGATTTCGGCTGCCGTGCCGTGGATCGCGCGGATTGCGTCGCCGATGGCGCGGATGTCGCCGACGGCCTGCTGCGTGGCCGACTGGATTTCGCCGATCTGACGCGAGATGTCTTCGGTCGCTTTGGCCGTCTGCGTGGCGAGATTCTTGACCTCCGAAGCGACGACGGCAAAACCCTTGCCGGCGTCGCCCGCGCGCGCGGCCTCGATCGTGGCGTTGAGGGCCAGAAGATTGGTCTGGCCCGCGATGTTGTTGATGAGTTTGACCACGTCGCCGATTTTCCCGGCCGCTTCGGCAAGCGTGGCAACCGTCGCGTTCGTCGCTTCGGCCTGGGTTACGGCAGCGCTCGCTGCGGCGGCACTGTCGCCCACGCGGCGCGCGATTTCGCGCGTCGAGGCCGAAAGCTCTTCTGTCGCCGCCGCAACCGTCTGCACGTTCTGCGTGGTTTCGCCGGCCGCGTTGGCGACGTCTTGCGCGCGCGCGCGCGTGCCGTCGGCCGTGCGGTTGAGATCGGCGGCGGTACCCGACAGATCGTGCGCAGAACGCGCCAGACTGGCGATCACGTCGCGCACCGAACGGTCGAGTTCTTCGGCGAGGCCCGCGCGCTGGGCGCGGCGCTCCTCGGACGTGCGCGCTTCGAGCGCCGCACGCTCGGAAGCGATGCGCGCGTTTTCCTCCATGCGGTCGCGGAACACGGCCAACGCCGCTGCCATGCGCCCGACCTCGTCGCTACGCCCAAGCCCCGGGATGGCCGCGTTGGCGTTGCCGGCCGAGATCTCGGCCATCGCCCCTTCCATCGCCACAAGCGGCCGGAACGAGACGCGCACGGCGATCCAGATCAGCAGGCCGGTCAGCGCCAGCGCCACCGCACCGGTCAGCGTTGCGAGCTCGACGATACGGTCGATCGCAGCGGTGAAATCCGCCTCAGGAATACCGACGAACAGGATGCCGATCGTTTTGCCCGACGCGTCCTTGATCGGATCGTAGGCCGTGAAATAGGGCTGGCCGAGAATGATATTGGGGCCGCGGAAGGACCGGCCATCGCGCAGCACCGTGTCGTAGACGGCACCGGGCGCAAGCTTGGTGCCGATCGCGCGCGTGCCGTCGGCGCGCTGGATGTTCGTGGTGATGCGCAGATCGCCCAAGAAAACGGTCGCAACGCCGCCGACCGCCGCCTTGACGCGATCGACGAGTTCGGGATCGCCGTTCAGCGGCTTGCCGCCGAGCATCAAGCTCTCGCCGTTGACCGAAAATTCCTTGCCGCGCGTTCCCAGCACGTCCCACGCGACGCGCATGTTGGCGTCGAGCTGTTTGAGGCCCTGACGATGGAGTTCGCGGTCGGCGTCGCGCATCGTCGCTGCCACCGTCGCGGCGAGTGCCACGGCTGCACACAAGATCGCCAGCATTGAAAGGCGGGTGCCGATGGAAAGGCGCGCCAGCAGGCGCAGCGGATTGAAAGCGGCAGCGGAAAGTTTTTTCACGGCAGGTTCCGGGGGGGCTTGAGATTGCCGACTTTGCATTTTGCAATGCAAAGCGGAAACGCGCGCCAATGTAGACGTGCAAATATTAACAATCTGTAAAAGGTATTGCTCAGCCGCCGAGATTTTTGCGCAGGATCTCGGCCATGCGCTCAGGCGTGGTTTCGTGCGTGAAATGCGCGCGATAGGCGCCGTCGGGGCCCATCAGATACACAAGCGACGTGTGGTCGACGAGATATTCGCCGCCGCCCGGCGGTGTGGCCTTGCGGTAGAACACGCGATAGGCCTTGGCCGCTTGCGCCACTTGGGCGGCACTGCCGGTGAGGCCCCACAGCCGCTCGTCGACGGCGGCCACGTAGGCCGCCATCTGTTCGACCGTGTCGCGCTCGGGATCGACGGTCACGAAAACCGGCTGCACGCGCGCGGCGAGCGGGCCGATCTGGTCGAGCGCTTCGGCCATCGCCACGAGGGCTGTCGGGCAGGCATCGGGGCAATAGGTGAAGCCGAAATAGATCAGCGCGAATTTGCCGCGCAGATCGGCTTGCGTGCGCGTGCGGCCGTTCTGGTCCACGAGTTCGAACGGGCCGCCGATCGACGCGGACGTGACTTGGGTCCCTATGTCGCTGGGTGCCCACAGATGAACGGCCCATGCAGCGCCGAGCCCCAGGATCAAACCCACAGCAAGCAGACGGATGGTTTTAAGCAGACGCGATGCGGGCATGGGCATTTGCGCTTTAGAGGAGCCCGCGCACGGCGGAAGCGACAGCGACCGTGCCCTCGCTTGCGTAGGCTTCGTGGTTGGCTTCAATGTCGGACAGGCGATAGAGATAATTGACCATGAGGCCCGCCGATTGTTTGAGGCCCTTGGCCGAACAGTCGGCACACCAGTTCAAACGTTCGACGCGCGCCCCGTTCGACAGATGGAAATGCGCCACGGGATCGAGCGCGTTGCCGTCGCTGCGCTTGGTTTCGAGCAGATACTGCGCGCAAGCACGCGACAAGGGGGCTTGCAGGGCGGCGCGCAAGGCGGGCTTGTCGATCCAGCTTGCGTCGGCGAGGGCGCGCTTCAACGTACCCTTGTTGGCCGATGCCGGTTTTTCGCCGGGTTCGGCCAAGGCTGCGGCCAGCGCCTTGCGCTCTTCGGCCAGCAGCAGGCGCGGCATGCCCTCGGCGATGCGCGCCTCGAGCCAACTGCGGAAACCCGGAATCGGCGACAGAGTCGCGAAGGTTTTGAGATTTGGGAACTCGGCCTTCAGCGTTTCGACCACGCGCTTGATGAGGAAGCCGCCGAAGCTGATGCCGGCAAGGCCGCGCTGGGCGTTGGTGATCGAATAGAAGATCGCCGTGTCGGCGGCTTTGGGGTCGCCCAAGGGGGCTTTGTCGTCGAGCAGATCGTGCACGTTGCCCGCGAGCCCCTTCACCAGCGCCACCTCGACGAAGATCAACGGCTCGAGCGGCATGCGCGGATGGAAGAACGCAAAATAGCGCCGGTCGCTGTCGAGCCGGTTTTTGAGATCGGCCCAGTCGCGCACGGCGTGCACGGCCTCGTAGGCGGCCAAGCGCTCAAGGAGGGCCGCCGGGCTCTCCCAGGTGATGCGCCGCAATTCGAGGAAACCCAGATCGAACCAGGCCGAAAACAGCTCGTGCAGATCGCTTGCAAGGGCGGCGAAGGCCGGATCTTCCTTGGCCCATTCGGTCAATTCGGCGCGTCGATCGACGAGGAATTTGACGCCCTCGCCCATCGCCGTGAAATGCGCGAGCAGGCGCGCGCGCGGCGGATCGAGGGCGGCGCGCAACGAAGCTTCGGCCTTGCGCACGGCTTTGGCCTCGCCGCTCTGCCAGGCTTTGAGCGCTTGGGCGGCCGCGTCGGCGGCCGCCGCACGGTCGATGTCGAAGTCGCTCGCCAGCAGTTGCATGAAGCGTTTGCGGCCCGCGATCGACAGGCCGAGATAGGTCTGGCCCAATTCGGCCGCGCGCGCGCGGGCACTGGCTTCGCCGCCGCGCCCGACGAGACAATCGAGCAGGCGCGCGCGCAACAGCGGCAGATCGGCATCGACAAGATCGGGACTCGCGATGCGCGGGGCGCCGACGGCGGCCATCGCCCCGGTCGAGAGGCCGCGCCAAGCCTGTTTGAGGCGGGCGACAAAACGCTGCGGCGTGCGGACATCGGTCATGGGATGCAGTGTCGCTTGCCGGCTTGCGACCTGCAAGTGGCGTTACGAAGACGACTTTAATTCAGGCGGCTTAATTCAGGCGGGTGGCCGGATCGGCCACGTCGGCGCGCAGGACGCGCTTGATCTCGTTCCAATCCTGCTCGGGCAGATCGGACAGGATCTCCTTGGCCGCACGCCAATCGCCGGCATCGTCGGAACCGACCGCGCGCGCAAGTGCGCGGCAGGCGACATGCTGGTCGCCCAAAACGGCCTCGGCAGCTTTGAGAAGCGGATGTTCCAAGCTTCGTCCTTCCCGATGCCCCTGCGCGTGCTGCGTAGGCTCGCTGTACAGGTGGGGCCGCGTGCAGTTGCACACAAGAGCGAATCTTCAAACGCCGTCAGATTCTGTCGGAAAATCGAAAGAAGCCGACGGTTTTGCGGTACCAAGATGCGTATGCGCCGCCAACTCGTCCAAGACGCGGGGCAGGCATGCAGCGAGGTCATCGGCAACAAGACCAAGGCCAGCGGTACGCGCACACGCGGCGTGCAAGAACACCGCAGCCGAAGCCGCTTCGAAACTCGGCATGCCTTGCGACATGAGCCCGGCCACGAGGCCTGCAAGCACATCGCCGGCCCCGGCCGTCGCAAGAAACGGCGGCGCGGTGTCGCAGATGCTCGCACGCTCATCCGGATGCGCCACGACCGTGTCGGCTCCCTTCAGCAGCACGACCGCATTGGCGCGCTTGGCGGCCGCGCGTGCGCGCGCCAAACGGCTGCCGGCAAGATCGGGGAACAGCCGCTTGAACTCGCCGTCATGCGGCGTCAGCACGGCATCTTGTGCGAGACGCGCGAACAGGGCGGCCGGCGCTTCGGCGAACACGGTCAACGCATCGGCATCGAGCACGCATCTTTTGTCGGCCGCGAGGGCCGCTTCGACGCGTGCACGGCACGCCGCATCGGCCCCGTTGCCGGGCCCGAGCAGTATGCAATTGCGCCGCCGATCGGCCAGCAGGCCCAAAAAATCGGCGGACGTGTCCATCGGCCGCACGATGAGGGCCGCGAAATCGGCGGCGTAGATCGGGATCGCGTGCGTCGGGCTTGCGAGCGTGACGAGCCCCGCCCCGACGCGTGCCGCCGCGCGTGCGGCGAGCCGCGCCGCCCCCGTCATCGCGCCGCCGCCGACGACGAGCACTTGGCCGCGCGTGTATTTGTTCGAATCAGCAGCCGGAACGGGAAATGCGCCAGCCCACAAAGCCGGGCTGTTGCGAAATGCTGTCGGCGCGATCTCGTCCAAGATGCTTGCCGACATGCCGATATCGGCGACGATCGTTTCGCCGCACAAAGCACGGCCCGGATAGAGCAGGTGTCCGGGCTTGCGCCGGAAGAAGGTGACGGTGAGTGCCGCCGGTGCGGCGACGCCGAGCACTTCGCCCGTGTCGCCAGCAACCCCGCTCGGCACGTCGATGGCCACGATCTTGCGCCCCGCCAAAGCCGCAACGAGTTCGGCCGCACGCCCATCGAGCGGGCGCGACAGGCCCGCCCCGAACAGCGCATCGACGAACAAGCTCGCGCGCGCAAGGGCGCCAGGTTCGGCCGCTTCGGTGGGCCCGGTCCAGAGTGTTGCCATATGTTCGGCGTCGCTGCCGCCGCGCGGCGGCGACAATTCGGCCACATGCACGGGCCATCCCGCCGCCGCAAGATGGCGCGCCACCACATACCCGTCGCCGCCATTGTTGCCGGGCCCGCAAAGTACGAGCGTATGCTGGCGCTTGAAGCGCGCTTCGATATGGCGTGCGACGGCCGCCCCCGCTGCTTCCATGAGCGCCGTCCCTGCAATGCCGGACGCGATCGCGGCGCGGTCGGCCGCCGCCATCTCGGCACAGGTCAAAAGCGCTTCGATTTCCGCCCCCTCAATTTCCGTCGCCATCACCGCAATGATGCCATATTGGACGGGCAATAGAGAGAGCGCATGTCGAAACGATCCCCCCTTGCTCGCCGCACGCTGCTGCAGGCGGCGGCCGCCTCGGCCCTGGTGCCGCACAAACTCGCCGCCCAGAGCGATGCGGTCGATGCCGCAATCGTGCTGGCGGTCGATTCCTCGTCGTCGGTCGATATGGACGAATTCTATCTGCAGATGAAGGGCTACGCGGCGGCCCTGCGCCATCCGTCGCTTGCCGAGGCGATCGGCAGCGGCAGGCTTGGCGCCGTCGCCCTCTATTTCTTCGAATTCGCCAACGCCAAAACCCATCTCGTCAATCTCGACTGGCGGCGCTTGGCCACAAGCACCGATCTCGAGGCTTTCGCCAAAGAGCTCGAGGGTGCCCCGCGCCTTGTCGTGGGCGGCACCACCGCGATCGGCGACGCGATCGACTTTGCGCACGATGCGCTCGACGCATGCCCATTTGCGCCTGCGCGCCGCGTGATCGACGTGTCGGGCGACGGTGCTTCGAACGCGGGCCGCGACGTGCGCGCGGCGCGCGCCGACGCACTCGTCGCCGGCATTGCGATCAACGGCCTGCCGATCCTCAACGAGGAGCCGGACCTCGAAGCCTTCTACCGCGCCTTTGTGATCGGCGGCCCCGGCGCTTTCTGCATCCCCGCACGCGACTATCGCGACTTCCGCGAAGCGATCCGCGACAAGCTCGTGCGCGAGATCAAACTGGTTTCGTGATCGCAAAACGGAGCGTATGAGCGCCGGGGCGTCGCGCAAGTATTTCAAGCGTTCCATTGCGCCGTACTGCTTCTATAATTTTCCGTCGCCATGCGAGTCTCAGGCAGCGGCGACGGAAAGAGGAGCCGCTTGCAGCCCCCGCCCTTCCCGCCTTCCGCCCCCCGGTCTTCCGCGCCGCGCCCGCTCGCCCCCCGCATGGCCCCCGTGCCGTTCGGGCCAGCCGCAATCCAGCCGGTCGCGGCCGCGTGCGACGGGCGGCGGACCTTCGGCTTTCTGGTGACGAGCGAAGCCGGGCGCACACGCCCCGCGATCGTCGGCATTGCCGGGGCGTTCCGCGAATCCTCGCTGCTGTTCCCGACCGTGCTTGCCCTGTGCGCCGAGTTCGACGTGCTGCTCGTCGATATGCCCGGCATGAACGGCACGAGCCCGGCCGTGTCGGCCAGCATCGAGGGCTTTGCCCGACATGTCCTCGATCTCGTCGGCACCGAACTTGGCGGTCGCGACATAATGCTGCTCGGCGAATCCTATGGCGGCCCGGTCGCACTCGAAGCGGCGGCGATGCTGGGCACGGCTGCGGTGCGCGGCATCGCGCTCCTCGATCCGCCTTTGACCTATGCAGCCCAGCTGCGCGTACGCGCCTACATGCAAGCAGCCGGCTTGCCGCGCACGCCGTTCCTCGATTCCTACATCGACGGCAGCGGAATCGTGCGCGACGGCGATCCGGCTGCGTATCTCGACCGCCTGCGCGCGGCCGGCGCTTCCGCAAGCGTGCTGATCCTCGCGGGCGGGCGCTTCGACGACAATACGCTGGGCGCTCCCGCGGCATTGGTGTCGCCCGCCGACGAAGCCGAGATCACGGCGTGCGCGCTCGGCGACCTGTTTTTCCTGCGTCTGCCGCAGGCGGGCCATCTCGTGCTGCAAGAAGCGCCCAATGCCGCGCACGAGGCGTTGCGCGATTTTTTCCGCGAACGCCTGGCGCCAAGCACGCCGCGCTTGGCGCTGGCGGCGGCGGCCTTCGCGAACGCACCGCACGATGCAGCACTGCGCCGCGACCTGCTGACCGCCTTGCGCGCCAAACCGAAGCACAGCCGCCGCAGCCAGCGCGATACGCTGCTGGCGATCCTGACGGCGACCCCCAACGACGGCGAGCTGCTCGCCGACATTTTGCGCGCACTCTACGACCTACCCGACACACACGGCCTTGCGGCGGTCGAAGAAGCGATGCGGCGCGCGAGCGACGCGCGCGCGATGCTGTGGGCCGGCATGCATGCCGTGACCACGCTGTTCCGCATCGGCGATGCGGACGCGGCCCTTGGCCTGTTGCGTACGCTGCGGTTCGAGGGCGACATGCCGCAGAGTGTCGCGTGCCAGATCCTCGCGCACGAACTCTACGCGATGGATGCCGACGATCGCAGCGTGGCCGCAGCCAAAGAAGCGAACTTGCGCAACATCCGCAAATTGCTTGCGGCCCATCCGACGCCGTCACTGCCAGCACTCGAATCGCCCGCGATCGCGTCCGCGCGTCCACGCGTCGGCCTCGTCAGCGCGTTTTTCGGCCATCGCAACTATACCAGCCTGATGCTGCCTTTCCTGCGCGAACTGGCCCAAGGCCCGCTCGACGTAGCCTTGCTGTCGCTCGCCAGCCGCAATCTCGACCATGTGCGCGCCGTCTTGCCCGACAGCATCGCCGTGCGCGAACTCGCCGTGCTGCCGCCCGACGCCGCCGACCGGCCCGACATCTGGCGCCAAGCCAATGCGGCATTGCGCGCGCAGAATCTCGATCTGCTGGTCGATCTCGACGAATCGCTTGCACCGCATTCGCCGGCCTGCGTCGTCGAGCGGCCCGCCCGCGTGCAGGCGACGTGGTTCAACATGACAGGGCCGAGCCTCGACCCGTGTTTCGATGCGGCGATCGGCCCCGACACGCTCTATCCGCACGCGCTCGACGCGACGTTCGGCCGGCGGCTCGCGCGCCTGCCGGGCGATCTCTACGTGTTCGAGCCCGAGGCGTGGGCGGCGCAAGGCATTGCCTATCCGGACGCAGGGAAGCCGCCCATGCTCGTAAACGGCTATCCGACCTTTGGGTCGCTGTCGAACGTCTACAAAATCAGCGATGCGTGTATCGCCCTGTGGGCGAAGGTGCTGCGCGCTGTCCCCAACGCGCGGCTCTATCTCGGCAACGAGATGGCGGCCGAGCCGCTCGCCGTTGCAAGGCTCCGCCGCCTGTTCGCGCGGGAAGGTATTGACCAAAGCCGCATCGACATTCGCTACCATTTCGGCTGGCCGGACTATCTCGCAGGATATCGGCGCATCGACATCGTGCTCGGCACCTGCCCGGTCGCGGGCGGCACGACGATGTTCGAGGCGCTGCACCTGGGCATGCCGGTCTTAAGCCCCATCGGCCGCACGAGCCTCGGACGCATCGGGCTGTGGCTCGAAGCCGCAACCGGACGCGCGGGTCTGGCACACGAAAGCAACGAAAGCTTCGTCGCCGAAGCCGTGCGGCTTGCCGCTGCTCCGGACGAACTTGCGCGCTTGCGCCGCGAGGAGCCTGCGCGTCTGCGTGCGAAATCGGCAATCGATGCGGCGCGCATGGCGCGCGCCTTCGAGACGATCGTGCGCGATCTGGCTGCGTAATGTGGGAGCCTGGGGCGAACCTGGCTGTATGATTTCGAGTAGCGATGCACCCCAAGGATATTGACAGACGTGCACGTATTCGTTTGGGACACCAACCATCCGCACCAGGCCGAAGCGTTCGAGGCCGTCCGCCGATCCTTCGAACATCGACCCGGCAAGGCCGAGCCCCGATCCGGCGATACGGGACCCAGCGGTCCCGTCAATGTGCGCAGCTACACGCGCGACGACGGCACCAAGGTCGATGCCCATTCGCGCAGTGCACCCGCCTTGCACGGGCGCTGACGTGCCGTCGCTTGGCGCTATTTGCGCCCGACAGCGCCGCGGAAATCGGCGTCGTCGATCTGGGCGTCGCGCAGATCGGCACCCGTAAGGTCGGTGTCGATGAATTTGGCGCCCCTGAGATCGGCGTCGCGGAAATCGGCGCGCTGGAACATCGATTCCGACAGATCGGCCTCGCCCAGCTTGGCGCCGCGCAGATCGACGCGCTGCAGCTGGGCGCCGCGCATGCGCGCGGGCCAGCGCCCCGTCGCGGTCGTCGGCAGCGGCATCGGCCCCAGATCGGCGTTCGAGAGGTCCGCACCGTTCAGGATGCAGCGGTCGAGTGTGGCCCCGCGCAGATCGGCATTGGCGAGATTCGCGCCCGCAAGATTGGCGCCCGTGAGGTCCGCCATCTGAAATTTCGCCCCTGCGAGATTGGCGTCGATCAGCGTGGCGCGCTTGAAACGCGCGGCCGAAAAATTCACTGCGGGTGCCTCGAAGCCCGACAGATCGACCGCGTCGAGCACGGCCTGCACGCCCTTCTGCCCGCCGCTCTGCAGCCACAGGAAATGCCGCTCGACGATCTCGCGCACCGGCAGATCGAGCGTGTCGAGGGCGCGCGGCAGGATCGCCTTGGACACGTCGGTGCGCTCGAAATCCTTTTTGGTGAATTGGGCGGCCGTAAGATCGGCCCCCTCGAGATTGGTGTTGTGGAGAAGCGCACCTGCCAGCACGGCCCCCTGCAGCAGGCAGTGCGATAGGTTGGCGTCGGTGAGATCGGCCCCGCTCAGCACCACACCCGACAGATCGGAATAGGAGAAATCGGCTCCTGCGAGATTGGCGTTGCGCAGGATGCAGTTGGTGAGATCGGTGCGCCTGCCGAAGGCGCGCGCGATTTTGGCGTCCGTCATGTTGGCGCGCGCGAACGAGGCGTCGTCGATATTCGCGACGCGCTGCGTGGCCTTCGCGAAATCGAAATCGCCGTTTTCGTCGGGCACGATCAGAAAACCTTCGCGCAGATCGACCTGCGGCATCTGCGCGCCCTCGAGATTGGCGCCGCGCAGCAAAACGCCGCGCATGTCCGCGCGCGTGAGATCGCAGCCCTTCATGTTGGCGCGCGTGAGATCGGCGCCGAAGAAATTGGCGCGCGCAAGATTGGCGCCGGCAAAATCGGCTTCCGCGACGCGCGCACCCACGAGTTCGATCTCGGCAAGCTGCTTGGCGCCGAAGCTCAGGCGTTCGAGCGTGTGGAACGGCAGGGCGAGGCGTTTGCCGTTCGACTGCTTGGCCAGCATGCGGCCGTGCGCTTCGATCGCTTTGGAAAGATCGAGCTGGGAGAGTTTGGGATAGGTCTGCGGTTTGGGCGCCATCGCCCCCCATTATAAACAAAGCCGACGGGGGCAACGGAAAAAGGAGGCTGGGGCGACCGACGGGGCTCGAACCCGCGACAACCAGGACCACAACCAGGTGCTCTACCAACTGAGCTACGGCCGCCACAGCAGGCCGGGTATTTACACGCCTTGCCGCCGCCCTGCAAGCGCGCGGCGTTTGCCTCCGGCAGTGCAGGCATGCTAGGTCCTGCCGCCTCGAAAAAAACACGGGAGAAGCGTCGATGGATCCGATTCTGGCCGAACGCATGGGCCGCCTTGGCACCGAGACTGCGTTCGAGGTGCTGGCACGCGCCAAAGCGCTCGAAGCCAAGGGCAAATCGATCGTTTCCTTGAGCATCGGCCAGCCCGATTTCCGCACGCCCGAACACATCGTCGAGGCCGGCATCAAGGCGCTGCGCGACGGCCATCACGGCTACACGCCCGCCAACGGCATCCTGCCGCTGCGCGAAGCGGTCACGCGCGATCTGCATCGGCGCTTGGGTGCCACCGTCTCGCCCGAGCAGGTGCTGATCGTGCCAGGCGGCAAGGTCACGATGTTCTTTGCGATCATGATGCTGGGCGAACCGGGGGCCGAGATCATCTATCCGAACCCCGGCTTTCCGATCTACGAAAGCGTGATCAAGTTCTCGGGCGCCACGCCCGTTCCGCTGCCCTTGCTCGAAAAGAACGGCTTTGCCTTCGAAGCCGACGACATTCTCTCGCGCCTCACTGAACGCACGCGTCTTGTGATCCTCAATTCGCCCGCCAACCCGACCGGCGGAGTCACGCCCAAGGACCAGGTCGACAAGCTTGTCGCGGGCCTCGCGCGTTTCCCCAAGGTCGCGATCATGTCGGACGAAATCTACGGCCAGATGACCTACGACGGCCGCGAACACGTGTCGCTTCTGAACTATCCCGAGCTTGCCGACCGGCTGATCCTGCTCGACGGCTGGTCCAAGACCTATGCGATGACCGGCTGGCGTCTGGGCTATTCGGTGTGGCCCAAATCGATGATTGCGCACGCCGAGCGGCTGGCCATCAACAGCCATTCTTGCGTGAACGCCTCGGCCCAGTTTGCCGGCCTCGCCGCCCTCGACGGGCCGCAGGATGCGGTTGCAACCATGGTGGCCGCCTTCGCCGAACGCCGCCGCGTGATCGTGGACGAGCTCAACACGATTCCGGGTTTCCGCTGCGTCGAGCCGGGCGGGGCGTTCTACGCGTTCCCAAACATCGAGGGGACCGGCTATTCAAGCCGCGCGCTCGAAACCTTGCTGCTCGAACAGGCGGGCGTTGCCGTCCTCTCCGGCACGGCCTTCGGGCAATATGGCGACGGCTATCTGCGGTTCTCCTACGCCAATTCGGTCGAGAATATCCGCCTGGCCATGCAGCGCATCCGGACCACGCTCGCAGCCCATCCGGCCGCCAAATACGCCTGATTTTTGCGCACAATGCACAATAATGCGTCAGAAATCGGTTGTTGTGGGCCACAAAACCGGGTACGAGCCTTGGCCCGATGCGGCGCGCCGGTGCGTGGTTTGTCTGGCATGGGGCGTGCTTTAATCCGCGTCGAAGCAGCCTGCGCCTGGCGCCCTTTTTGCGAAATCGAGCCATGAAAAAGATCGAAGCCATCATCAAGCCCTTCAAGCTCGACGAGGTGAAGGATGCGCTGAACGAAATCGGCATCAAGGGCATCACGGTCGTCGAGGCCAAGGGATTCGGCCGCCAGAAGGGCCATACCGAGCTTTATCGCGGTGCCGAATACGTGGTCGATTTTCTGCCCAAGGTGAAGCTCGAGGTCGTGATCGAAGACGCGCTCCTCGAGCGCGCCATCGAGGCGATCCAGCGCGCGGCCCAGACCGGCCGCATCGGCGACGGCAAGATCTTCGTTTCGGCGATCGAAGAGGCCATCCGCATTCGCACCGGCGAGCGCGGCGCCGAGGCGGTCTAGAGAACCCATTCTCCATTCAACCTGCCGGCCAGTCGTGCCGGCCAACCACAGGAAAAAGCCTATGTCGGATCCCAAGACCGTCCTCAAGAAGATCAAGGAAAACGGCTGCAAGTACGTCGATCTGCGCTTCACCGATCCGCGCGGCAAGATGCAGCACCTCGCCCATGCGGTCGAGACGATCACCGAAGAGACCTTCACCGAAGGCCTCATGTTCGACGGTTCGTCGATCGCGGGCTGGAAGGCCATCAACGAATCCGACATGACGCTGATGCTCGACCCGACCTCGGCCGTGATGGATCCGTTCGCGGCCCAGCCGTCGATGACGATCATGTGCGACATCTACGAGCCGGGCACGGGCCAGCCCTACAACCGCGATCCGCGCGGCATCGCCAAGAAGGCCGAAGCCTACGTCAAGGAAACCGGCATCGGCGACACGGCGTATTTCGGCCCCGAAATCGAATTCTTCGTGTTCGACGACGTGCGCTTCAAAGTGTCGATGAACAAGACCTCGGTCGAAATCGACTCCGAAGAAGGTCCGTATGTGACCGACAAGGTCTATCCGGACGGCAACCTTGCGCATCGTCCGCGCATCAAGGGCGGCTATTTCCCGGTTCCGCCGGTCGACCAGGGTGCGGATCTGCGCGCCGAGATGCTCACGATCATGAAGGACATGGGCCTCGACATCGAGAAGCACCACCATGAAGTGGCGCCCTCGCAGCACGAGCTCGGCGCCAAGTTCACGACGATGGTGAAGGCCGCCGACGGCTGCCAGATCTACAAGTACGTCGTCCACAACGTGGCCCAGCAGTACGGCAAGACGGCCACCTTCATGCCGAAGCCCATCAAGGGCGACAACGGTTCGGGCATGCACGTGCACCAGTCGATCTGGAAGAAGGGCAAGCCGCTCTTCGCCGGCAACGGCTACGCCGATCTTTCGGAAACGGCGCTGTTCTACATCGGCGGCATCATCAAGCACGCCAAGGCGATCAACGCGTTCACGAACGCGTCGACGAACTCGTACAAGCGCCTGATCCCGGGCTTCGAAGCGCCCGTGCTGCTCGCCTACTCGGCGCGCAACCGCTCGGCTTCGTGCCGCATTCCGTTCGGCATCGGCCCGAAGGCCAAGCGCGTCGAAGTCCGCTTCCCCGACCCGACCGCCAACCCTTATCTCGGCTTCGCCGCGATGCTGATGGCGGGCCTCGACGGGATCAAGAACAAGATCCATCCCGGCGAAGCCATGGACAAGAACCTGTACGACCTGCCGCCCAACGAACTCAAGAAGGTGCCGACGGTCTGCGGTTCGCTTCGCGAAGCACTGCAGAATCTCGACAAGGGCCGCGCCTTCCTGAAGGCCGGCGGCGTGTTCACGGACGACTTCATCGACAGCTACATCGAGCTCAAGATGGAAGAAGTCTACGCCTTCGAACACACGCCGCACCCGATCGAGTTCGAAATGTACTACTCGGTCTGATTTACCCGAACATCGTCGCGAACGGCCCTGGAGCGATCCAGGGCCGTTTTGCATTTCTAGCAGTCCGCAAAATTTACTGGTCGGGCAGATGCGCTGATTGTAGTCTGTTTAGACAATGAGCAAATCCGCCCAGCAATTGGATTTCGAAGCCGCGATGACGGCGCACCTCGCCTACCTGATGGGCAAGCCCGGCGGCAAGCGCATGGACGAGCGCAACCACGAGTTCGGCGCCGTCGACGGGCGCGGGCGCAACCTTTCGGCGGCCGTGCTGTCGGGGGCGAACCTGATCGGCGCAGTCATGCAGGATTGCGACCTGTCGATGGCCGATCTGTTCGCAGCCGATTTTAGCTTCTCCGACTTGAGCGGCAGCAACATGCGCCGGGTCGATGCGCGCGGCGGCCGCTTCGACGGCGCTTTGCTGCGCGACGCCGATCTGCGCGGCGCGGATTTCCGACCGGGCCAGACCGTGCAATGGTCCGACGGCTCGAGCAAAGGAAACGCCGAGCGTTCGGCGAGTTTCCGCGACGCCAATCTCGACAATGTCGAACTCAAGGGCGCCAATCTCGAAAAGGCGGATCTTACGGGCGCTTCGATGCGCGGCGCCAAACTCGCCGACGCCGAGATGGGCGCTTCCGTTCTGTCCAACGCCGACCTTACGGGCGCCAATCTCGAGGGAGCCAAACTCAAAGACGCGATCCTCGACGGCGCCAAGCTGCAAGGTGCCGTGCTCAACGGCTGCGATCTCCGGGGTGCCCGCATGCGCGGCGTGGTCCTCGACGGGCTCGATCTCAAGACCGCCAATCTCGAGGGGGCCAATTTCGAGCCGCCGCTGGTGCCGCCCGCCCCGCAGATCGACGTGCGCACGGTGCTGGCGCAGCACAAAACCTGGATCACGACGAGCGGCGCGCAAGGCCAGCGCGCCGTGCTCGACGACCGCGATCTGAGCGGCATGGATCTGCGCGGCCTCGATCTCAGCGCCGCCTCGCTGAACCGCGCCAATCTTGCGCGCAGCGATCTTTCGCGCGCCCTCATGCGCCTCACGAGCCTTGTGCAGGCGAACCTCACAGACGCCAACCTCACGCTTGCCGACCTGGCCGGAGCCGTGCTGACCGGGGCCGTGCTGCGGCGCGCCGACCTTACGCAAGCCCGCCTCACGCCGGTCGATCTCAAAGATGCGGCCGGCAACTCTTCGGGCCGCAAATTTCCGGCCAATCTCAGCAACGCGATCCTGAGCCACGCCAAGTTCGACAAGGCGAACCTGACCGGGGCCGTGCTGCGCGGGGCCGACATCACGCGCGCGAGCTTCGTCGACGCGACGACCGAAGGCATGGACCTTACCGGCATTCGCAAGCTCAATTGAGGCCCTTGAGGTTCGAAGGCTTCCCGATCTAGTGTGGCTTTCTGAACAAGGGCGCCAGCGACAGACCGTCGCGAGGGCCCGACAGATCCTCAAGGGAGAGCCCCCCATGTTTCTTGCACGCCTTACGGCCATTGCCGCTCTGAGCGCTTTGGCCTTCCCCGTTGCCGCCCAGCAATTCACGATCACGCATCCGCTGCCCGTGAATTCGCACTACGGTGCGGGTGCGGTCGCCTTCAAGGAAGAGATCGAAAAGCGCACCAACAACCGCATCCGCTTCAACATCCAGCGCTCGGACAACGAGCGCGAGAACATCGAAGCGCTGCAGATCGGCACCGGCGACGTGACCGTGACTTCGACGGGCCCGGTCGGCAATTTCGTGCCCGAGTCGAAAATCTTCGACATCCCCTTCCTGTTCCGCGACTACGCGCATGCGCGCGGCGTGCTCGACAGCCAGGTCGGCCAGGACGTGCTGGGCCGCTTCCCGGCCGCCAATCTGGTCGGCCTTGCGTGGCTCGAAAACGGCTTCCGCAATCTCACCAACAGCCGGCGCGAAGTCTCGAAGCCCGACGACATCAAGGGCATGAAGATCCGCACGATGGAAAACCAGGTCCATATGCAGGCCTTCCGCACGCTGGGCTCGCTGCCCACACCCATGGCCTTCTCGGAACTGGTTCCCGCCCTGCAGCAGGGCACGGTCGACGGCCAGGAAAACCCGATCCCCGTGATCGTGGCCAACAACCTCAACCAGGTGCAGAAGTTCCTCTCGCTCACGCGCCACGTCTATTCGCCGGCCGTGCTGATCGTTTCGCCCGCCGTGTGGAACCGCCTCAACGACGCGGACAAAGCCGTGTTCCGCGAAGCGGCGAAGGCGGCCCAGGCCGCGAACCGTGCGCGCGTTTCGGCCGACGAGGAATCGGGCGTGGACGAACTGCGCCGCCGCGGCATGACCGTGTCGACGGGTGTCGACATGTCGGGCTTCCAGGCCGCCTTGCAGCCGGCCATGGAAGGCTGGGGCCGCGAGTTCGGCGCTGCGAACATCGAGCGCATCCGCAACTGGCGCGCGAACTAAGGCCGGAAGCTTGAAGCCGATCGCAAACGGGCTTCTGGCACTCGACCGCTACACGACCGGGGCTGCCATGGCGCTTGCCGTGGCAGCCCTTGTCGTGGCGACTTCGGCAGGCTTCTGGCAGGTGTTCAGCCGTTTCGTGCTGCACGAGCCTGCGACGTGGTCCGAAGCGCTCGTGCGCGTTTCGCTGATCTGGATGACGTTCCTCGGACTCGCGGGCTGCTTCCGGCACGGCGCGCTCGTGTCGATCGACCTTGCCCACCGCCTTACGCGAGGGGCGGTGCGCCGCACGCTCGAGACACTGGCGCTGGCAGCCTCGCTCGTGCTGCTCGGCGTTTTGATCTGGTACGGCTGGGCGATGGCCGAGCGCGTGGCGCGCCAGAATCTCGCCGGCCTCGACATCTCGATCGCCTGGGGCTACGCCGCGATTCCGATCGGCTCGGCCTTCAGCGTCGTGGGCGTGCTCGCCCATTATTTCGATCCCGCCCGCCGCAACGAAGAGCTGGAGAACGCCGTTTGACCTCCGCGATGATGATCGCAATGTGCGTGCTGTTCGCGGCATCGGTGCCCATCGCCGTGGCGATCGGCATTTCGGCCCTTGTGGGCCTCGAATTCCACACGCGCTTTCCGCTGCTCGTGGCCGCCCAGCAAATGTATGTGCGGCTCGACTCCTTCCCGCTCGCGGCGATTCCGTTTTTCATCCTCGCGGGCAATCTCATGGATGTGGGCGGGATTTCGCGCCGCCTCGTCGAATTCGCCAAATCGATCGTCGGCGGCGTGCAAGGCGGGCTTGCCTGCACCTGCATCCTCACCTGCATGATCTTCGCCGCGATCTCGGGCTCGTCGGTCGCCACGACCTTCGCGATCGGCGCGATCATGATCCCGGCCCTCGTCAAACACGGCTACCCGGTGCCGTTCGCAGCCGCCTTGCAAGCCACGGCCGCCGAACTCGGCGTGATCATCCCGCCGTCGATCCCGATGATTCTCTACGGCGTCGCCACGCAAACCTCGATCCCGGAACTGTTCATCGCGGGCTTCGGCCCCGGCCTGCTGATCGGTGCGGCCTTGATGGCGACCGTGCTCGTGTGGTGCCGCATCAAAGGCTGGGGCAAACACGACGGCGAAGGCCGCCTCAAATTCTGGCCCGCCACGCGCCAGGCCCTGTGGGCGCTGATGATGCCGGTCGTGATCTTGGGCGGCATCTATGGCGGCATCTTCACGCCGACGGAGGCCTCGGTCGTGGCCGTGGTCTACGCGCTGGTCGTGGGCCTGTTCGTCTACAAGGAGATCAAGCCCGCCCAGCTCTACGGCGTGTTCGCGAAGTCGGTGCTGTCGTCGGCCTCGATCATGTTCATCATTGCGGTGGCGGGCCTGTTCAGCTGGCTCCTCAATCGCCAGGGCGTACCCGACGCGATCGCCGCCTGGCTCGTCGATGCGTTCGACACCGGCAATCTCTATCTGCTCGGCGTGAATTTCTTTTTGTTCGTGGTCGGCATGTTCGTCGAAACCTCGGCCTCGATCATCGTGCTGGCCCCGATCCTTGCGGCCCCCGCCCAGCAATTCGGCATCGACCCCGTGCATTTCGGCACGATCATGGTCGTGAACTTGGCGCTCGGCATGATCACGCCGCCCTTCGGCGTGAATCTTTTTGCGGCCGCCCAAGTCGCTAAGGTCGGCATCCACCGCATGATCCCGTATCTGCTGGTCTTCATTTCGGTGATCTTCGTGTGCCTGATGCTGATCACCTATGTGCCGGCGATCTCGCTCACGCTGCGAGACCTCGTCTACAACTAGGGCCGAATGCCGCATCACACGCCGGAGACGCTGCTGGCTTTGCTCGACGCGATGGGCATTGCGACGACGACTGTGCGCCACGCCCCGGCCTTCACAGTCGCCGAGGCGCTGACCCTCGGGCATGATGCGTTGCCGCCGGGCGTGAACGTCAAAAACCTGTTCCTCAAAGACGCCAAGGACCAGCTGTGGCTGGTCTCGGCCCCGTTCGAGCGGCAGATCGATTTGAAAGCCCTGCCCGCCAAGATCGGCTCGAAGCGCCTGTCCTTCGGCAATCCCACGCTGCTCATGGAAACGCTCGGCGTGATCCCCGGTGCGGTGACGCCGTTCGCCCCCCTCAACGACACCGCGCGCCGCGTGCGCGTGGTGCTCGATAAGTGGATGATGGGCGAGAAGCACCTCAACTGCCATCCGCTCGCCAACGATGCGACGACCAGCATCGCCCCCGCCGATTTGATCAAATTCCTGACTGCGCATCACCAGGTACCGACCCTCGTCGATCTGGCGAATTAAGGTACGCGGCCTCTGGCGACAAGGGGTTACAATAGGCGACCGTCGCCTATTTAAACTGTTGATAAACAAAGAATGTAACCACAATCTCCAAAGTCGCTGAAATCGGCAACAGAGCCCGATCGGGCCGTTGCGATCTTCACTTTTCAAACAGCGCACGCCGCAAATGGCACTGCATCTATAAATACATATTCCTAAGAACTTTTCAAGTCTCTTGCGGTCCGCCCGGCTTGCGGAAGCGGTCGAGATGGCGTCGCAGATGCTGCAGATCGGGCAGCACCGCCTGGCAGCGCGCGGGCGGCATGGCTTGCGCCACGTCGGCGAAGCTTTTGCCGATCTCGACCACCACCGCGTCGCGCGCATCGCGCCCTTCTTGCGTGAGCCACACGCGCTTGCCGCGCGCGTCCGCCGGATCGGGCAGCACCGAGACAAGACCGCGCTCCTCGAGCCGGTGCAGCGTGTTGGTGATCGCCCCCTTGGCCAGCTGCAAGGCACGCGCGATCGACACGGGGTTTTTGCCGTCGCCGGTGCGCGCGAGATGGTTGAGCAGGATGAAATGCGCCAAACGCAAACCGGCCGGGCGCGCCGCCTCAAAGCGGTTGCGCATCAGCTGTTCGATGATGCCGATCTCGTTCAGCAGCACGAACAGCGGCGGATCTTCGCGTGGCGCCTCGGGGCGGGGGGGCGCGGCGGGGCCGGCGGGTTGTCCGGAGCGTTTGGTCTGTTTTTTCACCCCGCCATTATACGCGATTCGACCGGCCAACGGGGCGTCGGCGGCGAGGCATTCGCACCCGCCGGCAAATAGCCGATGCGCGCCAGCATCTGGATGCGCCGCGGAGCCACCACGTCCAACACCCGATGGATTTCGGCATAGGTCGCGTTCATCTCGGGATATTCCTGCAGCACTTGGCTGACGGGGTGCAGAACGGTACCTTCGCCGACGGCCGCCAGCGCCAAGCGCATCCATTGGCGCCCGGCGGCAAAAGCGTCGCCCGGCGTGTCGCCGTCGCTGGTCGTCCAAACGAAGCCGGCTGTCGCCGTGGTGAGGGCCGTTCGGTAGCGGTCGATCATCACCTGGTGCGCCTGCGAGCCGGGCGTGGCGAAGGCCGGACGCGACAGCACGCCGTTCTGCACGAGCGGCTCGAGATTCGGGCCGTAGATGCTGATGCCGTCGGGATTGGCGGCGACTTCCGCCATCCCCAACCGCATCAGATTGACGCTCTCCATGTGGGCGGCTTGCGTCTCGAGCTCGACGACCCAGGCGCGCCACGAAATGTCGCGCAGCGTGGCCACGCGGGCGGGCTCGGACGTGCCGAAGAAGCCGGCCCCCGAGGCTTTGGAGATCGCCGCAAAAGAGGCCTCGGGCACGGGGCGATCGGCATCGAAAGGCCGCTTCTCGCTGCGCCGGGCAAGCACATGCGCAAACAGCGGGTCGCGCGCGGCTGCACCCGTGCGCCGCACGAAGCGCGCGACCGGCCCGCCCGTGGGGGCGCCCGTTTGGCCCGCCGGGAACGGCAGCACATCCACGCCCACGCCCATTTCGGCCGCCGCAAGCACGAACAGCTCGGCAAAACAGCCGAGCCCGATCGTGATCTGCCGGCTTTTGGGGTCGGTCACCGGAAGGAGGCGATCCGGCGCGCAGCGCAGAATGGCGCTGCCGTCGGCCGCGAGCACGACTTCCCAAGGCTGGCGGTTGTGCGGGTTCGGCGCAAGAACCGCCCAGCCGAAGGCACGCACGCGCCAATCGGCGTGCGTGGCCGCAGGTGCCGCACGCCAGGGTGCCGTCGGATCGGCCGCCTGTGCAGATGCCGCACGCAGCACGCTGAGACCGCCCAAAGTTTCGAGTGCGATGAGGCCGCCGGCACCGGCGAAGAATTTGCGACGCGTCAACATGGCTGCTTCTCCTTGTTGGTTCAACGATGAACAATATCGTTTGACGTTGAACTATTGTCAAGCGGCAATCGCGCGCCCTTGCGTCGCGGCGCCGCCGAGGCCACGATGCTGGAAAGCGGCACAACGCCGCATCACAAGGGGGAACCGCGCCATGGCATCGATCTTCACCGACGCGCAAAAACGCGACTACGAACGCGACGGCTATGTGATCGTGCGCGGCCTCTTCGATGCCGAGGAAGCCGCGATACTGCGCGAGGCGATCGAAAAGGATCCGGCCCTCGCCGCGAATTTCTACGACCGCAAAGACGCCGACGGCAAAGCCACGAAGATGGCGCTGTGGAACCATCCCGGCGACAGCGTGTACGGGCTTGCCGCGCGCAGCCGCCGCGTGGTGGACACGGTCGAAGAAATGCTCGGCGGCGAGGTCTACCACTACCATTCCAAACTCACGGCCAAAGACCCCTACGAGGGCGGGGCGTGGGAATGGCATCAGGATTACGGCTATTGGTACCATAATGGCTGCCTTACGCCGGACATGGGCAGCGTGATGGTGGCCCTCGACAAAGCGACCAAAGCGAACGGCTGCCTGCAAGTGCTGCGCGGCTCGCACAAGGCGGGCCGCGTCGAGCACGGCGTGCTGCCGGGCGAACAGGTGGGGGCGAATGCCGAGCGCATCGCGCAGATGCTGAAGCGCTACGAGCTTGTCTATGTCGAACTCGAGCCCGGCGACGCGCTCTTCTTCCACTGCAACGTCATGCATCGCAGCGACCAAAACCGCAGCCCGGACCGGCGCTGGACGGTGCTGTTCTGCTACAACGCCGCGAGCAACAACCCGTTCATGGCCCACCACCATCCGGGCTACACAAAACTCGACAAGGTCGACGACGGGGCGATCAAAGCGGCCGGCGTGACGTTCACGACAAACAACTCGGCCGGTTTCCGCGAACGCTCCTACCGCCCGCCCGGCTTGGCGAAGGGGGCGTAGGCCCTCAGGCCACGCGCACTAGAGCGTGATCGTTTCATTGTGACGCGTATCCTGCGTTTTTGAAGTAGTTGGCGCATTCTCGCGGCTCGAAGACGTGGCACAGCGAACCAATGCGGCGCCATGTGTCTTCGACGGTTCTTGGCT